>Ga0163161_10000018_pt1 | contig 228801 bp, 226 predicted proteins | sample S45metaG_FD_129847 | JGI IMG/M metagenome (GOLD analysis project Ga0163161, IMG submission 129847) | Switchgrass rhizosphere microbial communities from Kellogg Biological Station, Michigan, USA - S4-5 metaG | ecosystem: Host-associated > Plants > Roots > Rhizosphere > Soil | place: USA... | reverse complement strand
TCGCCACCGTCTCCGCCGGCAAAAACGGCCAGATGACCTTGGTCAAAGCCGGCTCCACCTCGCTCACCGTCTCCGATGGCTCGATCTCAAACGGATCTGGCCTGGCGGTCACGGTCAGCCCGGGTGCGGCCGCGAGGCTTGCCTGGACGAACCCAACGGCAAGCAAAGGCACACTCAGCTCACCCTGCCTGTTCTCATGCACCGGCACCGGGCTCACCTCCGCGGGCACTTTCAAAGCCAACGTGAGCGTCACCGATAGCTCAGGCAATACGGTGAGTGCGCTGGGCAGCGGACACACGGTCTCGGTCACCGCGGATAGCGGAACGGTCACTGGCGGCGCCCTGACCATTGCCAGCACCGGCCCCGCGGCATCCACAACCCAGTTCACCTTCACCCCGCCGAGCAAAGGCGCAGCCTCCACCCTCACCGCGGCGACCGCCGCCGGCACGGTCTATACGTCGGCGACCGCGTCGATGGCGCGGTAAGCCGCCCGGCCACCGACCTGATCTACGTCACCTAGGGCTGGTGCTTTGCGCTTAAGCGCCAGGAGTAAGAGCCGTGAGCACGATCCGCTCTTGCTCTTTCGCGTGCGCAACGGAGTAACCCTCTCCGGGGCTGGCCCGAGTTGGGCGGCCGATGTAGCCGAGCTCGACACCCTCGGGGAGGATGTCGGGAAGGCGGCGTGACATCACCTTCCAGCAGCCCATGTTGCGCGGCTCCTCCTGAACCCAGGTGACTTCCTTCAGGTTCGGATAGGAGGCGATCAGCTCGTTGAGCTGTTCCTTGGCGAAGGGGAAGAGCAGCTCGACCCGGGCGATCGCGACGTTCTCGGCGCCCTCGCGCCGCTCGCTGGCGTCGAGGTCGAAGTACACCTTGCCGGTGCAGAGCACAAGGCGCTCGACCTTCTCACGCCGCTCGGCTGCGGTCGGGTCATCGAGGATGAAGTGGAAGTGTTCCTCGGTCAGCTGTTTCGGCGTCGCGGTGGCGCGGTCGAGGCGCAGCAGGCCCTTGGGGGTGAAGACGACCAGCGGGCGCGGCTTGCGGATCAACGCCTGGCGGCGCAGCAGGTGGAAGTACTGGGCGGCCGTGGTCGGGTTGGCGATGCGGATGTTGCCCTCGGCGCCGAGGGCTAGGAAGCGCTCGATCCGGGCGCTGGAGTGCTCAGGCCCGGAACCCTCGTAGCCGTGGGGGAGGAGCAAAGTGAGGCGGCTCGTCTGCCCCCACTTGGCCTCGCCGGAGACGATGAAGGTGTCGATGATTACCTGGCCGGCGTTGGCGAAGTCGCCGTACTGAGCCTCCCAGATAATCAGCGCGTTGGGGGTCGCCGCCGAGTAGCCGTACTCGAAGCCGAGGCAGGCGATCTCCGAGAGCGGGCTGTTGTAGAGCTCGAAGGGTGCGCTGGCGTCGGCGAGGTTCTGCATCGGGCAGTACTCGAGACCGGTGTTCTCGTCGTGGAGGACGAGGTGGCGGTGTGAGAAGGTGCCGCGCTCGGTGTCCTGGCCGGTGAGGCGGATGTGGACGCCTTCGGTCAGCAGCGAGGCGAAGGCGAGCGCCTCTGCGTGGCCGAATTCGACCCCGCCGTTCTCCAGCGTCTCGATTCGCTTGGCGAGCGGCTTGCGCAGCTTGCGGTGGATCGTGAAGCTCTCCGGGACCTCGATCAGCGCCTTGTTCAGCTCGCGTAGCTTCTCCGCCGGCACCGCGGTCGCCACGGACGGGCTGGCGCTACGGTCGAGCTCGCCGGTGCTGCTCGTGGTCACCGTCGGGTCCTCGTAGTCGCCCAGCTCCATCTTGTGGCGCAGATCCTTCAGCGCCGCCGACATCTCGTCATGGCGCTGCTTGGCGGTGGCCTCGACTTCCTCGCGGCTGATCATGCCCTCCTCGACCAGCTTCTCGGCGTAGATCTCGGAGACCGGAGGGTGGGCCTTGATCTGGGCTGCGATCAGCGGCTGGGTGTAAGCGGGCTCATCAGTCTCGTTGTGGCCGTAGCGCCGGTAGCCGATCACGTCGATGACGATGTCGCGGCCCCAGCGCTCGCGGTAGGCCATCGCCAGGCGGACGGCTGCGGAGCAGGCCTCGACGTCGTCGGCGTTGACGTGGACGATCGGGACGTTGAATCCCTTCGCCATGTCGGCGGCGTAGGGCGTGGAGCGGGCGTCCTCGGGGTCGGTGGTGAAGCCGACCTGGTTGTTCTGGATCACGTGGATCGTGCCGCCGGTGGTGTAGCCCCTCAGCGACTGCAGGTTGAGCGTCTCGGCGACCACGCCCTGGCCGGGGAAGGCGGCGTCGCCGTGCAGCAGCACCGGCACGGCACGCTTCGGCTCGTGCTGAACCTCGGCTCCGTCGAAGCCAGATTGGATGAAGCGGGTCGCGCCCTCGACCACCGGGTTGACAAACTCGAGGTGGCTGGGATTGGGATAAAGGCGGACCGCGATCTTCTCACCCTCGCTGGTCTCGTAAACGCCCTGGTGGCCGTAGTGATACTTGACGTCACCAGTGCCGCCGTGCGGGATTGCCGCCACCGCCTTGACCGCGTCGATCTGCTTGGCACCCTCGAACTCGGCCAGGATCGACTCGACCGAGCGGCCGAGGTTGTGGGCGAGGACGCTGAGCCGGCCGCGGTGCGCCATGCCGAAGACGACCTCCTCTGCGCCGCTGCGGTAGGCAAGCGTGACCAGCTCGTCGAGCATCGGCACCACCGCGTCGAGCCCCTCGATCGTGAAAATCTTCTGGCCCAGGTAGGCCTTCTCGATGAAGCGCTCGAACTGGAAGACGTCGATCAAGCGCTGTAGCAGGCGGCGCTTCTCCTCATTGGCGAGCGGCTGGCGGTGGGCACCAGTCTCGACCATCTCGCGTAGCCAGGTGCGCTGCTGGTGGGAGGAGAGGTGCTCGAACTGGTAGGCGATCGATCCGCAGTAGGCCTCGCGCATCCGCGGTAGGGCCTCCAGCAGGGTCTCGCCGGGGACGCCGATACGCAGGATCGAGGCCGGGATCCGGGCCATCAGCTCGGGAGTTAGGTTGAGGTTCTCCGGCTGCAGGGAGGGGTCGCCTTTGGGCTCGCGGCCGAGCGGATCGAGACGAGCGGAGAGGTGCCCATGTGTGCGGTAGCCCTTGAGTAGTGAGGTCGCGGCTTGGACCGCCTGTAGCAGCTCCTCATCGGGTTGGGTTGTGGTGACCGCCATCTCGCCGCCTACCGAGCCGGCGCCGAGCGGCGGGGCCGAGGCCGAGGCCGGATGAGCCGCCGTGATCGGCGCCGTGTCGACACCAAGATCGGAGGCCACGCCCTCGTAGAAGCCGTTCTCACCCTGAAGGCGCTGCTCGATGCTGCGCAGGAAGGCCCCTGACTCGGCTCCCTGGATCACGCGGTGGTCGTAGGTTGAGGTCAGCATCATCGTCTTCGAGACGCCGAGCTGGCGCAGGCGGTCGGGCGAAGCGTGGGCCCACTCGGGTGGGTAGGCGATCGCGCCGGTGGCGACAATCGCACTCTGGCCGCTCATCAGGCGGGGGACGGAGGCGACGGTGCCGATCCCACCGGGGTTGGTCAGCGAGATGTTGGTGCCCTGGAAGTCATCGGCGGTGAGCTTGCTCTCTCGCGTCTTCGTGATCAGGTCCTCGTAGTAGCTGTGGAAGGCGGCGAAGTCGAGCTCCTCGGCACCCTTGATCGCCGGCACCATCAGGCTGTGGGAGCCGTCCTTGCGCTCGACATCGACGGCGATTCCGAGATTGACCGGCCCACCCTCGATCGCAAACGGCTTGCCGTCCTGTCGCTCGAATACCCGCGTCATCACTGGATGCTCCTTGGCGGCCCCGACGATCGCCCAGGCGACTAGATGGGTGAAGGACACCTTCATCCCCCGCTCCTTAAGCAGCCCGTTCAGAGCCTTCCGCTTCGCATCCAAGGTGTCCACCGCAACCGTTCGGAACGAGGTAGCCGTAGGAACCTCCCGACTCTCGTCCATAGCCTGGGCAAGCATCGCCGCCGGCCCCCGAAGCGCTTTGGCCTCCCCAGCAGCGGCCGCAGCCGGCCCTCTACCGTTAGCGGCCCCAAGCACGTCCTCCTTAGTCACCTTCGCCCCCGGCCCCGAACCAGCCACCGAGCCAAGGTCGACGCCATTAGCTTCAGCAACCCGCCGCGCGACAGGCGTCGCCCGAACTCCGTCGGCTCCGTTGGAATCTTGGGCAGTTCCAGCGGTCCCGCCCGCGGGTGGCGTGGACTCGGGGGGGCCGAGAACGGAGGCGGAGCCCCCGCCCGCAGGCCCCCCCGAGTCCACGACGGGCCCCGCGGCCAACCCGCCCGAACCCTCGGAGGAACCCTCCCCAGGCTCCATCTCCGCCAACGCAGCCCCAACAGGCACCTCGTCGTCAACGGCAACCAACAGCTTGGTAATGACGCCATCCACAGGCGCCGGCACCTCGGCATCGACCTTGTCGGTCGAGACCTCGACGACCGTATCCCCCTCGTTGACGAAATCGCCAACAGCGACGTGCCACTCGAGCACGATGCCCTCGGTGACCGACTCGCCCATTTCGGGCATTGCGATCTGCACGGTCGCCGTCTCCGTCATTTCTGTCCTGAGTCTATGAAAACGGGCTAACGCACTTCTAAGTCGAGGTAGGCTGCAAGCGATGAACTACTTCGTCACCGGGGCCACCGGATTCATCGGCCGCAACCTCGTAGAGCGGCTCTTGCAGCGCGACGGCACGATCTACGCGCTGGTCCGGGCCGGCTCTCGTGGACGTTTGGAGGAGTTGCGGACCTCCTGGGGGGCTGATGGAGCGCGGATCGTGCCGATCTCCGGCGACCTCTCCCAGCCCGGACTTGGCGTCTCCGAGGAGGACCTGCTGACGTTGCGCGGCGACGTCGACCACTTCTTCCACCTGGCGGCGATCTATGACATGACCGCCGGCGCCGAAGCACAGGAGATTGCCAACGTCGAGGGCACGCGGCACGCAGTCGAACTCGCTGGTGCAATCGAGGCGGGCTGCTTTCACCAGGTCAGCTCGATCGCCGCCGCCGGCCTCTACCGGGGCGAGTGGCGCGAGGACATGTTCGAGGAGGCAGAGGGGCTCGACACCCATCCTTACTTCCGCACCAAGCACGAGTCCGAGCGGGTCGTGCGCGAGGAAAGCCGCCGGCCCTGGCGCGTATACCGGCCGGGAATCGTCGTCGGCGACTCCCGAACCGGCGAGATCGACAAGGTCGACGGCCCCTATTACTTCTTCAAGCTGCTGCAGCGGGCACGCAAAGTGCTGCCGGGCTGGCTGCCTGGGCTGGGGGTCGAAGGAGGCGAGATCAACATCGTCCCGGTCGACTTCGTCGCCGACGCGATCGACCACATCGCCCACGAGCCCGGGCTGGACGGCAAGGTGTTTCACCTCACAGACCCCGCGCCGAAGAGCGCCGGGGAAGTGATCAACCTCTTTGCTCACGCTGCCGATGCGCCCCAGGCAGTGCTGCGCCTGGACTCCGGGGTCACCGATCCGGCGACCTCGCTGGCGAGGACCGGCCTGCGCTTCTTCCCGCCGGCGAAGCGGGCGGTGAAAGCGGCGCTAGGCGAGCTTGGCATCCCGGCCGGCATGCTGACCTACGTCAGCTACCCGACCAGGTTCGACTCGGCGAACACGCAGAAGGCGCTCGAGGGCACTGGAATCTCGGTGCCTCCGCTGGAGTCCTACGCAGACCGCGTCTGGGATTACTGGGAGCGAAATCTCGACCCGGATTTGTCCAAGGACCGCTCGCTGAGCGCGGCGGTGCGCGGCAAGGTGGTGTTGATTACCGGTGCCTCCTCGGGGATCGGCAAGGCGACCGCGGTCAAGGTTGCCGACGCCGGCGCCACCGTCCTGCTGGTGGCTCGCTCAATTGAGAAGCTCGAGGAGACGAAGCGCGAGATCGAGGCCGCTGGGGGCGTGGCCCACATCCACCGCTGCGACATGTCTGACGTCGATGACATCGAGCGAATGGCCGATGAGGTCCTCGCCTACCACGGCCAGGTCGACATCCTTGTCAACAACGCCGGCCGCTCGATCAGGCGCTCGGTCGGGCTCGCCTACGATCGCTTCCACGACTACGAACGGACGATCCAGCTCAACTACCTCGGTGCGGTGCGATTGATCCTGGCGCTTCTGCCCTCGATGCGGGCACGCAAGTCAGGGCACATAATCAACATCAGCTCGATCGGCACACAGACCAACCCACCGCGCTTCTCGGCGTATGTCGCCTCGAAGGCCGCACTCGACGCCTTCGGCCGCGTGATCGCCTCGGAGGTCTTCGACGACGGCGTGCACATCACCACGATCCACATGCCGCTGGTGCGCACCCCAATGATCGCGCCGACGCGGATGTACGACGTCTTCCCGGCGATCTCGCCGGAGGAGGCCTCGGAGATGATCGCCAAGGCGATGATCGACCAGCCGAAGAAGGTGGCGACGCGGTTGGGGACCTTCGGCGAGCTGCTTTACGCCGTGGCGCCGACGGTCTCGGATCGGATTTTGAACCAGGCTTACCGGTTGTTCCCAGAGTCGCAGGCTGCGAAGGGGAAGGGCGAGGAGGCTCCGGATAAGGCGCCATCCACCGAGGCTGTGGCGTTTGCGCACCTGATGAAAGGCGTGCACTGGTAGGGGTTGGCCCGCGGGTCCTGTCACGGGGTGAGGGGGGCGCTGCGGGCGGGCCACGGTCCGTCCTCGACCCCCCTCACCCCGTGCCACCCACGGGAGAAGCGCTTGGGGTGCGGCTTCCATGAGTTCAGAGCGGAGGCTCAAGCACTGGGGGTGGGGGTACGAGGACCAAGTGCCTTCGCGGGAGGAGCTTGTGGCTGCCGCGGCCGGGATCAGGGAGCGGTTCGGGTTCGGAGAGGAGCCCGAGGAGCCGGTTCCCCTCGATGCGGTGGATCTACGCAAACCCCGGTTGAAGGTCCCGAGCGCTTTTGGGGAGCTTTTTAGGGACGATCACTACGAGCGGGTTTCGCATTCATTGGGGAAGGCCTATCGGGATGTGGTTCGGGGATTTCGGGGGGAATTTGAGAATCCGCCGGACCTTGTTGCGTTTCCTAGGGACGAGTCGGAGATAGAGGTTGTCCTCTCCTGGTGTGAGGCCGAGGGGGCTGCTGTTGTGCCATTTGGGGGCGGGACTAGCGTGGTTGGTGGGGTTGAGGCGCGGTTGGGGGAGCGGCCGGTTGTTTCGCTTGATCTGAGGCGGTTGGATCGGGTGCTGGAGGTGGATGCGGAGTCACTGGCTGCTCGGATTCAGGCCGGGGCTACGGGCCCAGGGCTGGAGGATCAACTTCGGGAGCATGGGCTGACGCTGCGGCACTTTCCCCAGTCGTTTGAGTACTCCACGCTTGGGGGCTGGGTGGCGACCCGGGCCGGAGGGCACTTCGCGACGCTTTACACCCATATCGACGACCTGGTCGAGTCGGTGCGGGCGATCACTCCGCGGGGGACCTGGGAGAGCCGGCGACTGCCGGGGTCGGGGGCCGGGCCCTCGCCGGACCGGGCGCTGATCGGCTCCGAGGGCATTCTCGGGGTGATCGCCGAGGCTTGGGTGCGGGTCCGCCCGCGGCCTGAGTTCAAGTCCTCCTGCGGGGTCGAGTTCGACGACTTTCACGCCGCCGCGAGGGCGATCCGCGAGATCTCCCAATCGGGCCTGTACCCCTCGAATTGCCGCCTGCTAGATGCCACGGAGGCCGGGACCACCGGCGCTGGCTCGGGCGAGAAGAACCTCCTGGTGCTCGGCTTCGAGTCAGCTAATCACCCAGTCGATGAGCCGATGCGCCTCGCGCTGGACATAGCCCAGTCCCACGGCGGCATTCCGGGGACCCCCCGAACCTCGGGGCCGACGGGACGAAATCCACGGCATACGAAGGGAAATCGGCCCATCGACCCCCCGTCCGAGGACGCGGTTGGGGCTTGGCGGGGGGCGTTCCTCTTGGCGCCTTACTTGCGCGACACGTTTGTGGCTTGCGGGGTGCTCTCGGAGACTTTCGAGACGGCGATCACATGGGATCGCTTCGAGGAGTTCCACGCGGCGGCGATGGAGGCCGCGCGGACGAAGGTCGCCGAGGTCTGCGATGCACCGGCCGAGGGCGCCGGAGCGCCCAGGGTTAGCTGCCGCTTCACGCATGTCTACCCCGACGGCCCGGCGCCCTACTTCACCGTGATCGCCCCGGCGATCCGCGGCGGCGAGGTCGAGCAGTGGGACGAGATCAAGGCCGCGGCCGCCGAGGCCGTGATCGAAGGTGGCGGCACGATCACCCACCACCATGCGGTCGGCCGCGACCACCGGCCCTGGTACGACCGCCAGCGCCCGGCGCCGTTCGCCGCGGGCCTCCGGGCCGCAAAGGCCGAGCTGGACCCGGCCGGCATGTTGAACCCAGGCGTGCTGATCGACCCATAAGGCACTCCTGCGAAAACCATTCGGGCTGAGAGCAAGAAGCGCTGACGGGCGGCAGCGCTACCCTGTCGCGACTGAATCTCCCCCGGCCAGGCGGGTTTCGCATATCCGCCGGCTACCCATTTGATGGAAACGATCACTTCGGAACAGCCGACGGTCCCGGCCGCTGCCGGCAAGGCAGACGCCTCGTTGGATGAGCCTGTGGTTCCGCGGCGCTCCCCACTGCGCGCGGCGATCAAGACCGGCCGGCCGCAGGAGTGGATCAAGAACGTCTTCGTCTTTGCCGGCCTGCTCTTCTCGGGCAAGTTCAACCAGCCGCACGACGTGCTGGAGGCGACGCTTACCTTTATCTCGTTCTGCTTCGTCTCCAGCGCTGGCTACTACGTCAACGACCTGATCGACGTCGAGCTGGACCGCAAACATCCCAAGAAGCGATTCCGGCCGATCGCGGCGAGGGAGCTCTCGGAGGGCACGGCAAAGGCGATCGCGCCGCTGCTGGCGGCCGTGGCGATCGGCCTCGCCTTCGCCACGGTCAACTGGGAAGTCGGTGTGATGGTGATCGGCTACGGGATCGTCCAGCTCGCCTACAGCTTCTGGCTGAAGCAGGTCGTGATCGTCGACGTAATGACCCTCGCCACCGTCTTCATCCTTCGCGTCGCCGCCGGCGCCAGCGCGGTTGATGCGCACGCATCGGAATGGCTGTTGCTCTGCACGGGCATGATCGCCCTCTTCCTCGGCTTCACCAAGCGCCGCCAGGAGGCGGTCTCCGAGCTACATGAGGGCACTAGCAGTCGCCCCGTCCTCGAGCATTACTCGCTGCCTTTCCTCGACCAGATGGTCGCCATGGTGACCACCGGCACCGTGATCAGCTACTCGATCTACGCCGTCAACTCGCCCCTCGTTGGCAACGAGATGATGTGGACGATCCCGCCGGTCGTCTACTGCATCTTCCGCTACCTCTACCTGATCTACGATCGTGCCGACGACCGCTCGATCGCCGCCATGGTCTCCAAAGACAAGGGCATCCTCGTCGGCGTCGCCGCCTTTGCCCTTACTGCCTTCGCGGTGCTCTACGTCTTCAACTAGTCAGGCTGGACCGGCAGGTCGGAGACCAACTCAGTCTTGCCGCCGTGCTGGAACTGCAGGTCGATCGTCTCGTTCTTGCGATAAGTGCCAAAGAGGCCGAGGTACATCGCCAGCCAGCGCCCCTTGCCGACCCGCTCCTTGACGATCTGGCGGGTGAAGACGATCTCTCCGGCACGCATTTCGTAGTCGGTGCCCTCACGTTGCTCGACCCCGTTGATGAAGACCACGTACGGAGCTTCGGCACCCGCCGGCAGCTTCATCCGCCGCCCGGCGGCGTAGCTGCCCTTGGGAATCTCAGTCTCGGACATCGTGCTCGAGAGTCTCGCGCACCAGGTCGAACGGCGTCTCGTGCCCGCTCGGGTCGAGCTCTTCGCGCCTCACTCCGCCCCGGAACGGCATGAACGTTCCGTCCCCCCGTACGTCCACCCCCGCCACGGGCTTGCGCAGCCACCCCCTCCCGCTCAACTGCAACCGCGCCCGCACCAACTCCTCCGGCCCGAAGTCCCTCAGCGTTGAAACCGGCTTAGCTGGTCCCTCGGCCCGAATAGTCAAGGCCCGCTCTCGCATAGCCGCCACAGCCTCCCCAAGCTCATCAAAGCTTTGATGGGAGACATCGGACCCATCTCGAACTGTCAGCTTCCAAGCCCCCAAGGGCCGCAGCGTATGAAATCTAGAAGGGGTGCCGGGCACCCCAACCCGCTGGGCTCAAACAGCTAAGCCCCGCGCCTCGGCCGCTTAGGCCGCCGAGCAGGAGGCCCGACGATCTTTTCCGGCCCCTCCCGGTCATTGATCCCGACATAGTCCCGCCCCCGCTCGCCGGTGTAGATCTGCCGCGGCCGGGCAATTTTCTGCTCGGAGTCGTCGAGCATCTCCATCCACTGTGCGACCCAGCCGGCGGTGCGGGGGATGGCGAAGATCACGGTGAACATCTCGGTCGGGATCTCCAGCGCCTCGTAGATGATCCCCGAGTAGAAGTCGACGTTCGGGTAGAGCTTGCGCGAGGTGAAGAACTCGTCGTCGAGCGCTCGCTTCTCCAGCTCGCGGGCGATCTCAACCAGCGGGTTGTACTCGGTCGCCTCGAAGACCTCGTCCATGTGCTGCTGGATGATCCGCGCCCGCGGGTCGTAGTTCTTGTAGACGCGATGGCCGAAGCCCATCAGCTTCGCCTCACGCGCCTTCACCTTCTCGAGGAAGGCGGGTATGTTCTCGACCGAATCGATGTCACGGAGCATCCGCAGCACTGCCTCGTTGGCGCCGCCATGCAGCGGCCCGTAGAGCGCCGCCACGCCTGCTGCCACCGCCGAATAGGGATCGACGTCTGAGGAGCCGACGCCGCGCACTGCGCTGGTTGAGCAGTTCTGTTCGTGATCGGCATGGAGGATGAAAAGCACGTCGAGCGCCTTCGAGAGGCTCTCCTTCGGCACGTGTCTCATTTCCGTCTTCTTGAACATCATCGAGAGGAAGTTCTCGGCGAAGTTGAGGTCGTTTTCGGGATACACGTAGGGGAGTCCCATGTTGTGGCGGTAGGAGAAAGCGGCCAGGGTCGGCACCTTGGCGATCAGGCGGACTGCCGCCATGTAGCGCTCCTCGGGGTCCTCAATTTTCTTCGCGGCCGGGTAGAAGGTGGAGAGCGCACCTACCCCCGACAACAGCATTCCCATCGGGTGTGCGTCGTAGCGGAAGCCCTCAAAGAACTGCTTGAGGTCCTCGTGGACGAAGGTGTGGTGGGTGATGTCGTAGGTCCAGCGATCCAGCTGCGGACCCGTGGGCAACTCGCCGAAGATCAGCAGGTAGGCGACCTCGAGGAAGGTAGAGCGCTCGCAGAGCTGCTCGATCGAGTAGCCGCGGTGTTCGAGTACCCCGGCCTCGCCGTCGATGTAGGTGATCGAGGAGCGGCAGGCGGCGGTGTTGGTGAAGGCCGGGTCATAGGCCATCATCCCGAATTCGTCCTCGGTTACCTTGATCTGGCGCAGGTCCATCGCCCGCACGGTGCTGTCGGAGATCGGCAGCTCGTAGGTTCTGCCGGTGCGGTTATCGGTGACGGTGAGCGACTCGCTGCCGGTGGCGCCGGCTCCGTCTGCGGCTGCATCTCTGGTCTGCTGCTCGGTGGCCATCACCCCTCCTCGAGCCGTTTGAACTGGAATGCCAAGTATCGCAGTTCGGTTCGTCTGGCCTGTTGCGCTTCGGAGAACGGGCGAAGCTATTCGGCCGCGGTCGGTAGCGGCTCAAAATGGGTCATCGCGTGCAGCTCGGCGAAGCGCTCGTCGATCTCCTCGCGGGTGAGCGCGGCAACGCGCTCGGTGCCGAACTGCTCGACGTTGAAGGAGGCGAGCACGGTGCCGTAGCCCATTGCCCGTCGCAGGGAGGCCTCGTCGAGGTCACCGTCGACGCTGTCGAGGTAGCCAAGAAACCCGCCGGCGAAGCTGTCGCCGGCACCAGTCGGGTCGCGCACGTCCTCGAGGGGGAAGCCGGGCAGGGCGAAGAAGCCGTCCTCGGTGAAGAGGGCAGCTCCGTACTCGCCCCGCTTTGCGACGACGGCTCGCGGTCCATGTGTCATCACGGCACGGGCGGCACGGGCAAGGTTGGACTCGCCGGTGAGCTGGCGGATCTCGGCGTCGTTGACGATCAGGCAATCGACCTCCGCGATCGCCGCCAGCAGCGAGTCCTTGGCCGTCTCGATCCAGAGGTTCATCGAGTCGAGCGCCGAGAAGCGGGTCGAGCCGCACTGGGCGCGCACCTGGCGCTGCAGGTCTGGCTGGATGTTGGCGAGGAAGAGCATGTCGGCTTCCTGCGAGGCGGCCGAGAGCTTCGGCTCGAACTCACCAAAGACGCCGAGCCGGGTGTCCTCGGTGTGGGCGACGTTGAGGTCGAACTCGTAGCGGCCGCGCCAGAAGAAGGACTCGCCGCCCGCGACCCGCTCGATGTCGTCGGTGAGCACACCGCGGCGCTCCAAGACCTCGAACTCGGCCTGGCCGAAGTCGTCGCCTACTGGGCCAACCGGTCGGACCTCGGTGAAGAAGCTGGCGGCGAGGGAGAAGTGCACTGCGGCGCCGCCGAGCATCTTCTCGCGCTCCCCGAACGGGGTCTTGACGGCGTCAAAGGCGATCGATCCAACAACTGTGAGCGACATGGGCAGGGCAGCTTAGCCGCTGCCCTGCGAAACTCCGCCGCCGATGAAGGCGATTCAGATCGAGGAGTTCGGTGGGCCCGAGGTCTTGCGGCACGTCGAGGTCGACGACCCGCAGGCCGGCGACGGGATGGTCGTGGTCGAGGTCGCGCGCAGCGGGATCAATTTCGCCGACACCCACGCGACCCGCAACGATTACCTCGCCGAGCAGACCCTGCCGCTGACTCCCGGCGCTGAGGTGAGCGGGCGGACTGCCGACGGGCGACGGGTCGCGGCGCTGCTCGGCAGCGGGGGATATGCGGAGAGGGTCGCGGTGCCCGAGGCATTGCTGATCCCGGTGCCTGACGAAGTCGACGATGACCAGGCGGCGGGACTGCTGTTGCAGGGCCTGACCGCGATGGCCCTGGTCCAGCGCTGCGCCCGGATCGAGCCGGGAGAGACCTTGGTGGTTGAGGCTGCGGCAGGGGGGACCGGCAGCCTCGCCGTCCAGCTCGGCAAGCGCGCTGGCGCCAAGGTGATCGGACTTGCTTCCAGTGAGGAGAAGCGGGCGTTGGTCGAACGGCTCGGCGCCGACGCCACGGTCGACTCGCGCTGCGAGGATCTGGGTGCCGCGATTCGCGAGGCCAACGGCGGCGAGCGGGTCGACGCCGTCCTGCACATGAGCGGCGGTGCCGCCTTCGACGCCGAGCTTGGAATCCTCGCCCCGCTGGGCCGGATGGTCGTTTTTGGGATTGCCTCACGCGAACAGCGCGACGTCTCCACTGCGGCTCTGCTGCGCGGCTCGAAGTCAGTGATCGGCTTCTGGCTCGTCCACCTGCTCGCGCGCCAAGAGCTGGTTGTGCCGATGATCGGCGAGCTGCTCGGCGCGGTCGCAGCCGGAGAGCTCGAGGTCACGGTTGGCGGCGTTTACCCCCTCTCAGAGGCCGCCCGTGCCCATGAAGACCTAATCGCCCGCCGCACCAGCGGCAAGCTGCTCTTGGACCCGTCGAAGTGACCGCCTTCAAAGACCTCGGGCTATCGCCCCAGATCCAGCAGGCGCTCGACGAGCTTGGCTTCGAGGACCCGACGCCGATCCAGGACCAGGCGATTCCGGAGTTGCTTGGCGGCCACGACGTGATCGGCCAGGCGCAGACCGGGACGGGGAAGACCGCGGCCTTTGGCCTGCCCTTGCTCCAATACGTCGACCCCGGCAACGACGAGGTGCAGGCGGTCGTCCTCACGCCGACCCGCGAGCTCTGCATCCAGGTGACCCAGGCGCTGCGTTCCTACGCCGAGCACCTCGACGTCGAGATCGTCGCCGTCTTCGGCGGTGCCCCGATCAAATCCCAACAGGCTCAGCTGCGCTCGGGCGCCCACGTCGTCGTCGCCACGGTGGGGCGGATGATGGACCTGATGAGCCGCCGCTCGCTTGTCCTCACCGCGGCGCGCTACATCGTCCTCGACGAGGCCGACGAGATGCTCGATCTTGGCTTTATCGAGGACGTCGAGAAGATCCTGCGGATGTGCCCTAGCGGTCGCCAGACGGCGCTCTTCTCGGCGACGATGCCGCCGCCGATTCAGCGCCTAGCCGAGAGCTACATGTATGACCCAACGACGATCCGGATCACGCCGAAGACGTTGACCGTCGACGCGATCGCCCAGGCTTTTGTCGAGGTCGAGGCCAAAGAGAAGGCTTCCCGCCTGGTCGAGCTGCTGCGCCAGGAGGAACCCGAGCAGGCGATCATCTTCTGCCGCACCAAGATCGGCGCTTCGCGGCTGGAGAAGACGCTGAAGGACAAGGGGCTCGACGTCAAGGCGCTACATGGCGACATGAGCCAGGGCTCGCGCGATGGCGTGATGATCGCTTTCAAGGACCACCGGGTGCGGTTGCTGGTGGCGACCGACATCGCCGCCCGTGGGCTCGACATCGAGCACGTCACCCACGTGATCAACTTCGATGTGCCGGCCTCCTCGGAGGTCTATGTACACCGCATCGGCCGCACCGGCCGGGTCGGCCGCACCGGCCGCGCGATCACCTTCGTCACCCCCGCCCAGCGCGACGAGATCGGCCGCATCGAGCGCGACGTAAAGACCACGATCGGAGAGTGGGAAACGCCCGAGGAGCGGCTGGAGCATGCCCCACGGCCTAGGCGGCGGGAGCGGACCCAGGCCAAGGAGCTCGTCTCGCCCGAGCCCGAGGCAGAGCCCACCGAAGAGAAGGCCACCGACGATGCCGAGAAGAAGCCGAGCAGCGGGGTCAAGCTCTTCGTCAACCGAGGCGAGCGCAGCGGCATAACCGAGGATGACCTGCGCTGGGCTCTAAAAGAGGGCGCGGTCCTCAGCGATGAGGAGATCCACGACGTAAGCGTCTTGCACCGCTTCTCCTTCGTCCGAGTCTCCCCCGACATAGCTGACCGCACCGTCGAGTACCTAGACGGAACGAAGCTCAAAGGCAAAGAGATCCGCCTAGAGGTAGCCCGGAACTAACCAGCCGCAATTCCCTACAGGTTTGTCAATTCAGCGATGCTGGCAAAGAGCCGATCGAAATCGATCGGCTTTGTGATGAACCCGCTCACCTCGACGTCGCTGGGCGCCCCGGCGTCCATCTCGTCCTGGTGAGCACTGACGATCAGGACCGGGGTTTCAACTCCCTCGGCGCGCAGTTGGCGCAGGGCTTCGATGCCAGACTTGCGCGGCATCATCGCGTCGAGCAGGAGGATGTCTGGGTCGGGCTCGGTGGCGCTGTGCATCAGCTCGACAACCTCTTCGCCGTCGGCCGCGGCCAGTACCTCATAGCCCTCCATCTCCAACCTGGTCCGCATCAGCAGCAGGATCGTCTCGGAGTCGTCGGCGATGAGGACCCGCGTGGTCACAGTGCCTCCTCGGGCCGGGGGAGCGTTGGCATGTCGGACGTTTGCCGCCCATCGACCGAGGTTGTGGTTGCGGGGATCGTCGGCAGGCGAACGCGGAATGTCGAGCCGCGACCAGGGCTCGACTCGGCGTCGATCGTGCCCCCGTGCAGCTCAACCAGGGACTTGGAGATCGCCAGGCCGAGGCCGGTGCCGCCGACGTGTTGGGTCAGCCCTGCGTCGCCGCGGGTAAAGCGCTCGAAAATGTGCTCCAGCTGGTCTTCTGCCATGCCCGGTCCGTCGTCGCTGACGACCATCTCCACTTCAGCATCGCGGCGCTCTGCCGTCACGCTAATTGCCGCTCCTTCCGGGCAATACTCATGCGCGTTGGTCAGTAGGTTCACCAGCACCTGGCGAATTCGGTCGCGGTCAACGTTTATTCGAGGCAGGTTTGGGTCGGTTCGGAGGTGCAGGCTCTGGCCCTTCGCTTCGGTTTGACTGCGCATCGTCCGCGCGGCGTCTTCCACCAGCGGCCCAGTGTCGGTGGGCGTTGGCTTGATCGTCAGGCGCCCGGCGTCGCTGCGAGCGAGGTCGAGTAGATCGTTAAGCAAGCGCACCAGGTGGCGGGTGTTGTCGAGGATGATCTCAACCGTGTCGGCCTGCTTGGGGCTGAGCTTGTCGCGCTCCAGCATCAGCAGCTCGGCGAAGCCTTGCACCGAGGTGAGCGGGCTGCGTAGCTCGTGTGAGGCGGTGAGGACGAACTCGTCCTTCATCGTTTCGAGCTGGTCGCGCTCGCCAGCACGACGCTGCAGCTCGGCGGCCATCTCGTTGAAAGCGCCGCCCAAAGCGGCCGTCTCCGAGAGGCCCCCGACTTTGACCCGCGCCTCGAGATCGCCGCCGGCGAGGCGTCCCGAGGCCTCGACCAGCTCCTCTAGCGGGCGCCGCATCGAGGAGATCAGGCCGCTGAAGAGCAGCGCTGCGCCGGTCAGGCCGGCGATTAGGCCCGCCCCGACCAGCAGTGCCGTGTCGCGGGTCTCGCTATCGATTTCTTCGCGCAGTTTTTCCCGCTTGTGTTGCTGGGTGACGATCGCTGCTCGCGCCCCGGCCGTGTGCGCTCCCGCCGCCAGGCGGTTGCGGGCGGAGATCTCCAGCTGGTAGGAGCGAGCGGTGGCGTTCTCGAAGTCCTGGCGCTGTTGCAGGAAGCGCGCCACCCCGATTACCGCAAGGCCGGTGAGCACAGCGAAGGCGATCGCAAAGCCAATCGTCAGCCTGTTGGCAAGCGACGGGCTCAGCCGAAAACGGCGTCGTGAATATGCTTGCGCGACTATGGGCGACGAGGCTACAGGCACGGCCGACGGCAACGCCGAGGCACCGCAGGGGATCGACCGGTCCGGGGTCGAGTCCTGGTTTGGCGAGCACGTGCCCGGCGTCCAACTCCCCCTCTCTTTCGAGCGGATCTCCGGCGGGCACTCGAACCTGACCTACGGCGTGCGCGATGCCGCGGGGGGCCGTTGGGCGCTGCGCCGGCCTCCGCTTGGCAAGCGCCTTGGCTCCGCCCACGACATGGGGCGCGAGCACCGGGTCGTCTCGGCGCTGGCGCCGACCCCCGTGCCAGTTGCGCCGGTCGTCGGCCTCTGCGAGGACGAGAGCGTCAGCGAAGCGCCCTTTTACGTGATGGAGTTCGTCGAGGGACCGATCCTGCGCGGCCTCGCCGAGGCCGATGTCTTCCCCGGCGAGGGGGATAGGCGGGCGATCGGCGAGCGGGTCGTCGACACGCTGGTTGATATCCACGCCGTCGACCCCGACGCCGTAGGCCTCGGCGAGCTCGGTCGCAAGCAGGACTACGTGGCCCGTCAGCTGCACCGCTGGCAGGGCCAGTGGGAGAAGTCGAAGACGCGTGAGCTGGCGGCGATCGACACCGTCCACGAGCGCCTCGCCGCCCGCATCCCCGAGCAGGGCCCGGCAACGATCGTCCACGGTGACTATCGCCTCGACAACATGATCCTGACCCCGGAGGGCGAGGTAGCGGCTGTCGTCGACTGGGAGCTCTGCACCCTGGGCGACCCGCTTGCCGACGTCGGCCTACTGATGGTCTACTGGCCCGAGCCGGGCGAGGAGCTGGTCGCCCTCGGCCAGCCGGCGACCCTGGCACCGGGTTTCCCCAACCGCGAAGAGTTGGTGGCCCGCTACACCGAGCGCTCCGGCCGCGATCTCACCCAGCTCGATTTCTTCATAGCCCTCGGCTACTGGAAGCTGGCAATCATTCTCGAGGGCGTCTACGCCCGCTACGCAGCCGGCCAGTACGGCAAGGTGGACCCCGGCATAGAAGCGTTCGCCCGCCTGGTCGAACGCCTAGCCGAGGCGGCCGACGAAGCCGAGCGGCGTGGCTGAGGCGACTCGTCCAGTTCACTTGAATACAGCCGGGCGACCTGAAAGGGTTTCGTCAAGCAAATTCGAAGAGGATGCCTCCGCATTCGTCGTCCTCCCGTCCCCCAGACCCAAGGAGAATCCGTGAAATTGATAGGTAGTCGTCTTACTTATGCGAACGTGATGTCCTCGATCGCCGTCTTCCTCGTCCTCGGCGGCGCCACCGCCCTCGCCGCCAGCAAGATCGGTACCAGCCAGATCAAGTCAAACGCGATTACCACTGGCAAGATCAAGAAGGAAGCGGTTACAACCGCCAAGATCAAGAAGGACGCGGTGACCGGTGCCAAGGTCAAGGAGTCGTCGCTCGGTCAGGTGCCTAGCGCCGCCAACGCCGCCAACGCTGACAATGCCAATGCCGTTGGGGGTATGCACCTGGGCAAGCTCCACTTCGTGAGCGGACCCAACGCGCCGAACACTGTGATTTTCAGTGCAGACGGCCTTACTCTGCTCGCCGAATGTTCGGGTGAAAGTCTGAATTTCACCGGCACGACGTCGGTGAACGACTCCGAGATTTATGAGAGCGGTAATTACCTGAGCACCTACAATGGTGGCTTCGACGACAACTTCGATGTCGGCGACACCGAGGAAATCGGCAATGAAATCGGCGATGCGAGCCAGGACGAAGTCCAGGGCCAGCTTGTCTACTCGACTCCGAGCGGAGCCCAGGTGACCGCTGAGTTCTACCTCAACGATTTCGCATCGTACGGAGGCACTGCAAACTGTTCCGTACAGGGAACTGTTGTCTATTCCTGAGTGACGTGCTGAGTGATCGGTCGGGTCTCGGCCTGACCGATCACTCTCCGTCGTCGCGAGGCCGCGACATTAGGGAGATTGAAATCTGAGTGCTTCCCGTCAGGAAAACTGTGTTCCTGGCCTTCGTGGTGAGTGTGTCGACCGCGGTCGCCGGATGCGGAGGGGGTGGCCAGCCGCAGGTGCAATCTAGCCCTTCACAGCAGCGAACTGAACCGTCCAATGTCGCTAAAACCAGTCAGCCCGGCAAGCCAAGCCCCGCTCCTGCAGGACGTAAAGCGGATCCTTCCAATATAGAAAGGGCAAAGAGAAGCCCCACTCACACTCGCCCTTCGGGGGATAAAGGAGTCGAGGCATCGGGACACCAAACTGTTGGTTCGGCCAAGAGCCCACCATCTTCCACCTCCCATCACGACACGACGGAACAGGCACCGCAGCAGCCAGGTCTCGATCCCAGCGGCCACGACGATCAGTGATTGTCGTCCGCCCGCCTGACACTGAGGCGCTCGGATAAGGTCAGCAGGCGACCGTCTTCGAAGATGGCCCGATCAAGCTGATCGTCAAATGCGAACTTTCGAAGTCTCGAATCTGGCGGCTCACGGATACATCGAGTCGAGCTCCACGGGAACCGTCTTTACGAGCTGGCAGGACGGCAGCAAGGAACTGGGTCCCGCCACACCGGAAGAAGAACGAGAACTGAACAACCCCAACTGGGGCCCCAGCAGCTCCGGCTCGTTCGCCTATGACTCTGCCAGCGATGTCGGCGTCAGCGCCACGGTAACCAGCGGCCAGAGCTCCACTTCCTTCACCGCCCTTGCAGCGGACTCCAATACCTGCTGGTACTGGACGAACGCGACGATCCTCGGCTAGGTCGATAGAAGAGCGTTGAGATTGAGGGCCGGGCATATTGCCCGGCCCTTTTTCTTTCAGATCGCCCGGCGCGCGTGCTTCGGGTCCAGCTCGCCGGCGGCCTCCGCCTCGGCGCGCTTGGCCCAGCGGTTGAGCTCGCGGCGGGCGAGGACCATCTTGTGGACCTCGTCGGGACCGTCTGCCAGGCGCAGCATGCGGCTGAAGCGCCAGAGGGCTGCGAGGGGGGTGTCATCGGTCATTCCGAGGGAGCCGTGGACCTGGATCGCGCGGTCGAGGACGTTCATGACGATATTGGCCGCGACGATCTTGATCGCCGAGATCGACTGGCGGGCGGCGCGCTTGCCCTCAGTGTCCATCTTCCAGGCGGCGTAGAGGGTAAGCAGGCGGGCCTGGTCGATCTCCATCCGTGAGGCGGCGATCGCCTCCTGGACGAACTGCTTCTCGCCCAGCGGGCCGCCAAAGGCCTGACGCTCGTTGGCGCGGTGGCACATCATCTCCAGCGCCCGCTCGGCGGTGCCGATCGCCCGCATGCAGTGGTGGATGCGGCCGGGGCCGAGCCGGTCCTGGGCGACGACGAAGCCCATGCCCTGGCCGCCGAGCAGGTTGGTGGCCGGGACGCGGCATTCTTCGTAGCGGATCTCGCAGTGGCCCGGGCCTTTGTCGTGACCCATCACCGGGATCGGCCGCACGAGGTTGAAGCCAGGGTTGTCGGTCGGCACGCAGATCATCGAGGCGCGTGCGTAGGGGTTGGCCTCGGGGTCGGTGACGACCATCGCGATCGCCAGCTCGGCCCCGACCGCGCCCGAGGTGAACCACTTGTGTCCGTCGATCACCCACTCGTCGCCGTCGCGCACCGCCCTCGCCTGCAGCAGCGTCGGGTCCGAACCGGAAACCTCGGGCTCGGTCATCGAGAAGCAGGAGCGAATCCGTCCCTCGAGCAGGGGCTCCAGCCAGCGTTCGCGCTGCTCGTCGGTTCCGTGCTCGGCGAGGATCTCCATGTTGCCGGTGTCCGGTGCGCCGCAGTTAAAGGCCATCGGCGCCGCTGCCGGGCTGCGTCCCATCTCCTCGCAGAGCAGGCCGTACTCCCAGTTGGTTAGGCCGGGACCAAAGCGCTCGTCGGGCATGAAGAGGTTCCACAGACCCTCTGCCTTCGCCCGCTCGCGAATCTCGACCAGGATCTTCGGATACGGCACGCCCGGGGCTACCTCAGCGTCGAGGGCCTCCATGATCTCCCGCTCCTGCGGGTAGATCTCGGCGTCCATGAAGTCGAGGATGCGCTCGCGCAGCGTCTCGACCTGGGGGCTCGGCGTGAAGTCCATCTACTGGGTCCTCTCCTCGGGGCTGGTCGCGGGAACGCTAGCGTCCGCCCGCTGACTTCGTCGTTAGTAGTCCAATGGCACGCATAAAGACGAAGTCAGCCGAGGTTAGAGGCGGCGGTAGCGGGCGAAGAGTTCGCCTTCTTGCTCTAGTAGCCAGGCCAGCTCTAGGTTCGCGGCCAAAGGGGTATCCGGGCCCTCGATGATCCGCGGTGCATCGTCGCCGGTCAGCTTGGGGGCGGTCGTGAGGAAGAGCTCATCGACCAAGCCCGCGGCCCAGAGCTCGCCGTGCAAGTGCGGCCCGCCCTCGCAGAGCAGGGCGCGGATGCCGCGCTCCTCACACAAGTGGCGAAGTGCGGCGATCAGGTCGACCTGACCCTTATGGCGGACGACACTCAGGTTCGTCGCCGTCTCCGGCGGCTCGGCCTCCGAGGCGGTGAAGACCAGGACCCGCCCGCCGCCGGCCGTGAACAGCGGTGCGTCCCAGGGAAGGTCGAGGCGGCCGCTGACGATCACCATAAGCGGGTCGTGGGGGAGGCCCAGTCGCTCACGGTGCGCGCGCTGCTCCTGGTTGGCGACGACTCTTCCGTAACGCTCCGCACGCATAGTTCCCGCGCCGATCATCACCGCGTCAAAACGGGTGCGTAGGCGGGCCAGCATTTCCGTGTCGGCGTCCGAGCCGATCGGCCCCGAGACACCGCCGATCGTCGCCCTCCCGTCGACGGTTACCGCGAAGTTCGTGGCGACAAAGGGCCGCTCCTCGCGTGGCTGCTCCCAGGGCCGGTAGGAGTCGAGTTGCCGCTCGACCGTGGTCTCACCGGGATCGGGGGTCAGTCGTCGCACTTTCGAATTCGGGTCGGGCGCGGATCCCGCGCCATCGGCAGCTCAGGGGAGCGGCTGGATCCGGGTCAGGCTTGGCAGGCTTCCAAAGGTATTGCGGGCGAAGTAGGGCGAGGAGATTACGTTCGAGAAGGCCGCCTGGGCTGATTCCGAGGACTCGATCGGCCAGTCCCAGCGGCTTTCCCCCACGGGGATATTCCAGTTGAACCAGCTCACCGCCTTGATCTTCGGGAATTTGACCGGCAGCAGCGATGAGAGCCCGTCGGCTATCCACTTCGCCTTCGAGCCGCCGATCTCGGTCGAGGCGACCTCACCGATCATCACCGGCTTATCAGGCGCCAGGCTCAGCAGCGTGGTGTAGGTCGACCCGAACACGGTTGAGAACCCGAGCCAGCGTTCCGGCTTGACCGGGTTGGTCCCGCGGTTGTAGCCGTCAGCGCAGGTCCAGTCGACGTATCCTCCGCCGGGGTAGAGCGACGACAGTGGCGTGGCCCCACTGAACTTCGTGTTGGGGCACCACACCCAGGTCACGTTCGTGGCGCCCTGCGCTTCCACCACGTCATGGAAGTGACGCCAGGCGCTCGTGAACTGCGCAGGGTTGGCCGCGGCTTCCTGGCCCCAACCGAACCAGGTGCCGTTCATCTCCCAATCCCAGCGCAGGAAGAACGGCTTTCCGTAGCTGCGTACCGCTTTGGCCCAGGCGATGAGGTAGGAGTCCCTGGCCCCGCTGGCGATTTCGGCGAGGGTTGCCCCGTCGCTTCCCATGTCCATCAGCGGGATCGCCCCCCGTGCCCTGGATAGTTCAAGCGGCTGCGCTGTGAAGGCCTGGTTCCAGGGTGCGGGCTGGCCGAAGTGCACGATCGAAGCCGGCTTGCCGGCATGGGCTTCGAACGTGTTCCAGGTTGCACTGCTCCAGGGCGCGTCGCCGCTGCTTCCATAGACTTCGCCGTCCATCCTGCCCCCCCAGTACACCTTCGGTGTGGGCGGTTCGTAGGTGACGGTGAGGAATGCCGCCAGCACCTGCTGAGGGTGTGACAGGGTGGAGCGGATTCTCAGCACCGCGGTGTCGAGGTCGGCCTGTTTCAGGGGAACTTCGAGGTGGATGGCATTCCAGCCCGGTGTGGTGACGTAGGCCCTCGCGACGCGGTTGCCCGCGTTCGACTTGAGCACGTCGACGATTGCTTCGTTGGAGTCGGCCGCGTACACCCAAGCGGTCATCTGGACCGCGGTGGCTCCCGCCAGCGACATCGTTTTCAGGCCGACCGTCGTGTAGCCCGTGGCGCCGCTGGAGGCGATGTAGTCGGAGCCGGACGGAGCTTGCGTCTGGCTGACGTTGTCATCCAGGGCTTCCCACGCCGTCGGCGCTCCGACCACGGCCCAGGACCCGGTCGTCGAGAGGTCGGCGTTAGGCCGCAGGTACGTCGTCGTCGCTGCGCAGGCGGTGTCAATCCCCGCCGACAACGCCAGCAGCAGCGCGATCACTGGGATCCCGAGGGCTGCCAGGCGACGACGGGGGGAGCGCTTGTGTCTCTGCAGTCTCCCCTCCGGTCCCATGCTTACCGGTAATCATGCCAGCCGGCGAACTCACGGCCGGCGAAGCGCTGCAATTCCGCGACGTCCTCGTCGAAGCGGCCGCGGACGGTCTCGAAGAGGTCGTCGGGGAGCTTCGGCTTCGGCGCCGGCGGTTTCTCCGGGTCGTGGACGACCTTCTCGACCAGCCAGCGCATCGACTCGGGTAGGCGGTCGAAGTTGCGGTCGAAGGAGCGAAAGCCCGGCAACTTGATCAGCTTCTCCATGAACTGGTATTTGTCGCCCTGCTTAGCGCTCGACTTCTCCCACTCGCGGTCGAACTGCTCGGAGGTAAAGCCCTCGTCGACGCCGGCAAAGCGGAACGCCTTGCGCATCGTCTCCTCGCGTTCAGTCTGCAGCTCCTCCTGGGTGATGATCTCGATCTGGGAGCGGTCGAAGTGCTCCAGGTAGGGCTGCAGCTGCAGCCAGTACTTGGAGCGGTTCATGTAGGAGGTGTCCGGCTGGGAGAGGACCTCGACCAGGTCTCCGGTCTCATACCCCGCGCCGGTCGCGTGCACCCAGTGGGAGAGGATGCGCTTGATCGGGTCGCGCACCATGTAGAGCAGGCGGGCGTCGGGACAGTGCTCCTTGATCCGAGTCGGAACCCCCTCGAAGCGGGGCAGGTTCGTGTAGTGGGGGGATGACTCGCCGCGTACTTTGAAGCGGCTGTCAAAGCGGCTCGCGTACCAGTCGAGGCCGAGGTCCCAGTTGAGCTCGGCAGCGAAGAAGTTCAGCTCCTTCGGCTTTGACATCTGGATCTCGGGATGCAAGCCGAGGTAGTGATGGATGCTGGTTGTGCCGCACTTGAGGCCGCCGATGATGATCAGGTTGGGCAGCTCGGCATGGCGCTTGCGGCGGCGCCGGAAGCGACTCTTGCGGTCGGCTGTGTAGCGCTCCCGGGCGCGTGCGCACATCGCCTCGTCGGCGGGGTCGCGGGGAGCCTGGGAGCCGGGGATCTGCGTCTCGGCCTCTGACACGAGCGGGCTAGTGTAGCTGCGATGCCCTACGCCGATCTCGCATCGAGCTTCAACTCCTTCTTCAACGCGGCCACCGCGTTCTTCCAACACCTCTCCGACATCCGCTGGACACCGTTCGCGATCGCCCTCGCCTTCCTCTTGGCGATGCAGCTCTGCCGTGCCTGGGCCTGGCGCAACGTCCTGCATGCCGCCTATCCCGGCGCGCGCCTCTCCTTCCTCAAGCTTGCCGCCGCTTGCCTGGCCGGGGCCGGCATCAACGCGATCGTCCCCGCCCGCGTCGGCGACGTGACCAAGGTCTTCCTGGTCAAGCGTCAGATCCCGCATTCCTCTTACCCGGCGGTGACCTCCTCCTTCCTGGTGCAAACGGTGTTCGACACCACAGTCGGCATCCTCGTCCTCCTCTTTGCGATCTCACAGGGCCTGTTGCCGGAACCGCCGCAGCTACCTGACCTGCCGGCATTTGAGATCTCCTTCTGGGCCAACCACCCGAAAACGCTGCTGATCGTCACCGGGGCGCTGCTGCTGGCAATCGCGATCGGGGTCTACTACCTGGCCCATCACGTGCGGCGCTTTTGGGATCGGGTCAAACAGGGCCTCGCGATTCTCGCCCAGCCCCGTCGCTACCTGCGTGAGGTGGCGGCCTGGCAGGGTCTCGGCTGGCTCTGCCGCTTCGGTGCTTTCTGGTTCTTCCTCGAGGCCTTCAATATCGGCGGCTCGGTAGCCAACGTGATGCTGGTGATGAGTGTGCAGGCAATCGCGACCATCGTTCCCTTTACCCCCGGGGGAGCCGGCGCCCAGCAGGCGCTGCTCGTGGCGACTCTGGAGGGACCGTCCCGCGCCGCGGTCCTCTCCTTCTCGGTCGGCACCCAGATCGCGATGGCCGCCTGGTCGGTCGTCCTGGGCTTCGGCGCGATCCTGCTCGTCTTCAGAACGACGGACTGGAAAGGGCTGATCAAACAGGCGCAGGACGACGCGGCAAGTGAGGAGGCTGCGGTTTCCGGCTCGCCCTCATAGACGTACCTGTCAAAGCCTTCCAGTCAAGGCCGGGTAGATAAAGCCAATTAGTCAATGGACGCCGCCGCGTTTGGAGCACGCGGTCAGGTAACGGCGCTACCCGACCTGGGTACGTTCTGGCATGAGTACTAAGGCTCGTATCGTTCTGACGGTAGCCGCTGGGATTGTGATGGGGGTGTTGCTTTGGCTGAGAGCCGACTGGGGCTACGCCTTTTACGCCTCAGTAGTTCTCCTACCCTTGATCGTCGGTCGATGGTGGGTCGTGGCCGCCCTCGCCGGCCCGTTCATTGCTTCGGTGGCTCTCGATTTGACCGGCCACGTGCCTGAACGCGTCTCCGATGAGCCTGAATTCGGATTTATCTTTGTTGCTTTTTTCCTGGTCTTTTCGGGGTTCTTGATGCTGATCTTGGTGGGTATCCGCAAGGCGTTCGATTTCTTGCTCAAGCGCCGGCTGCCCGCCACTTCGTAGACATCGCGCTTGCGTGTCGAACGGCGGCAATTCCTAGCTGGACCATCCGGGATAGCCGCCCTCGACCCGCCATCGCCAGGGCGGCTCTTCGCCGGCGGGAAAGACGTAATGGTTGCGACCGGGAAGGGTCTCGAGAGGCACCAGCGCCGGGTCGTCCCCGGCCAGCACCGGGACTGCGGCGGCGGCCTCGACCTGCGCCCGACTGGCGCGCCGCACGATTCGTTCCCAGCCGAGGCCGGGGCGGTAGAGCCAGTAGGTCAACTCGACCCAGCCGAGTGTGCGGCGGCGATCGAGGACCTGGGTAAAGGCGGTGGTGCGGCGCCGGGATGCGGTTAGGTGAGGCCCAGCCGCGATCGCACAGCTTTCCCGCCGGCAGCGGCGGAAGTCGACCGGGACGAGGGGGAGGCCTGATGGGCCCGACTCGGCCTCAGGTGCCGGTGCGAGGGCGCGAACAAGGCGCGCTAGCGGCCAGCCGTAGGCCGGCACCAGTGGGTGGTGTCGGCAGGCATCGGGGAGCCGGGGTGCGCAGGCGATGCGCTTCGCGATCGTGCCAGCAAGGCCACGGCCGGCGTCGACTTCGCCGTCTGCGGCGATGGCGGCGATCCCGGCCAGCAGCAACAGCGCAATCAGCGCGACCAGACCCGCTTGCTCGATGCTCGCCGATCCCCGCTCCATACCTCGCCCGCTTGGCATGGTCCGAAGCTAGGTGGAGTCGACGCGCGCGTGGCGCGCAGAATGTCACGACTTTGCCCCGCCATGGCCTTCTGCTTTCATGTGGGGCAGATGGAGGGAAGCCCTTTCAATCTCTTCGGCGACCCGGATGACTTCCGCGCTCGCATGGAGGAGCTGTCCGAGCAGATGCAGTCTTCTCAGCGCGTCGCTTGGGCCGACAACGCGATCAAGTTGGCGGTCGACATGACCGTGGCCTCGATCGGCCGACTCGACCTCTCCGGCGGCCCGGACGAGCAGACGATGCAGGTGCGCGACGCGATCCGTGTGCTTTTTCCCGAGGCCGTGACGCTCGTCCGCGAGGCCCGAGAAGGCCTGGCGTAGATCTAGAGCAGCTCGAAGCGCAGTGAGATTGCACTGCCACGCCTCGTGGCTGCTGCCGTTAGCTCAAGAGGTACGGCGACGAGCAGGGCGGGGATGGCGACGACGATGCTGATCAGGTTGTCAAGGCGGCGTTGCCAGGGCTTCTCGGCGGGGACAGCTGCGGCACGGCCGAGGGCGCCGAGGGCGACGTTGCGGCCGAAGGTGAAGCCGTTGAGCACCGTTTGCCACATCGTCGCGATGCCGGCGCCGCGGGACCAGCGGGTACCGGCGACGACCTGGTCGCGGTTGGCGACGAGACGGCGCACCGACTCCACCGTGAAGAGGTAGTGAGAGTCGGGCTCCAGACCGGCCCAGCCGGCACCGCCGATCCAGGCCGAGAAGCTGGCCCGGTTCGCGATCCGCACGCGGTCCTCCTCACTCGGTCGATCGAGCGCCGCCAGTGCTTCGGTGACGCTGCCGGCATCGCCGACGACGCCGAGCCCGCAGCTCTCGCAGCGGCTTACCGGCCCGGCCAAGCCCGGCCGCGAGTCGATCCAGCCGAAGAGCGGCTCGCCGCAGGCGGGGCAGGGTGGGTTCGCCGGTCCCGCGCCCGCCTCCAGTGGCACGACGGGAGTGCGGCTAGTTGCTCGCCTACTGCTCATCGCCGGTAGCGTACGCCCAGTGCGACTGAGCGAGATCATGACCGCCGGCGTCGTCACGGCCTCACCCGAGGCCAGCGCCGTATCAGTGGCCCGTCAGATGCGCGACCACCGGGTTGGTTCGGTCGTGATCGTCGACGTGGCTGGCTCGCCGCTGGCGATGATCACCGACCGCGATCTCGCCCTACGTGTCTTCGCCGAGGGAGTCGACGCCGAATCCCCCGTCGGCGAGTACGCCTCGCGTCCGCTGGTCTGCGGAGAGCCGGCGATGGAGCTCGAGGAGGCGGCGGCATTGATGGTCCAGCACCGGGTTCGACGGCTCCCCGTCGTCGATGCGGGTAGGCTCGCCGGCATCGTCACGCTCGACGACATTGCTGTGCGCACCGGGAACCTCGAGGTCGCCCAGAAGATGACCGCAGAGGTCATCGAAGGCGCCCTGCCTCAGTTCTACTTCCACGAGCGCGGCTAACGCGTGAGCCAGCGCAGGATGCAGCTGGACTGGGAGGCACGCTGGGCGCTGCCAAGCGCACTCGCCGCCTTTGCTGCGATCGGTTTCGTGATCGTCGCGATCGTCGTCGTTTCCCAGGGAGTCGGCGGAACCGGTGGCGACTCCGAACTGCTGCGCCACGTCGATCAGCACCGCAGCGCCGAGCTGATCTCCAGCATCTTGCAAGCGATCGGCATAAGCCTGCTCGCGGCACCGCTCTACTACCTCTTCAAATCCGCCAAGGCACGCAGCGAGCGGATGCGCGGCCAGCTGGTCGGCGTCGTCATCGCCGCGCCGCTGTTCCTCGCGGTGCTGGCGATCCTCAGCGGCGTCTCTACCCTGCACGCCGCCTCGGACTTCGTCTCCAACGAAGTGCCGCGACTGATGGCTAAAGGAGTGGCGCTGAACAGCGATCACGCCAACGAAATCGCCAAAGAAACGATCAGCGATGCACCCCTACGCTCACTTGCTGCCGGCTTCGGCCTCGGCGGCCAGCTCGGCTTCTTGGTGGCAATGGTCTATACCTGCCTCTACGCGATGCGGGTCGGTCTGCTGCCCCGCTTTTGGGGATCCTTGGGCATGGCACTCGGTGCTGTCTCCTTCATCTTCTTCCAGTTCGCAATGCTCTGGTTCGTCTACCTGGGTCTCCTTTTGACTGGGCGTATTCCTGGTGGAAAACCCCCAGCCTGGGAGTCCGGCGAAGCAATTCCCTGGCCGAGTCCGGGAGAGAAAGCGGCGGCAGATCTCGGCGGCGGTGAGGGAGGGGACGAGCCTGGCGAGTTGCTACCGGGCGCCGAGCCGAAGGAGCCTAGTTCTTAGGCGGAACCGCTTGCGGCCGTCTCGGTGGCAGCGGGCATCAGCGGGTTCTCCTCACCCGGAATGTCCTTGCGGTAGGAATGCCACCCCCGGAAGTTGCCGCTCGACTCCCCGTTCTTCAGCTCGAAGCGGGAGAGAGGGCGCGCCGGGTGCTCCATCGGAGACATATGTCCGCTGGCAAGAAGGCGGTCATGGAGGGCGATGTCCGCTTCGTGATCCCGCGTACCGGAATGGGTCAGGTAGCTGACACGCGCGCAGCGTCCGGCTGAGATCTTGATCAGATCCTCTTCGGAATCAACCTCATCCTGATCCGACTTGCGCACAAGCGGAAGGTGCCACTCGTCCCAACCAAGATCGACCGGCGAGGAGGCTTCAACTTCCTCCCTCATCATCGTCGCCACCTTCCTGATCTCCGGTTGCGCATCGGGGTGGCAACGCAGGTTCCAGAAGTTGTCCCAATCGGTCGCGGTCACGATCACGGTGTGCCACATGAAGGGCTCGAGCAAGCGGTTCGTGACCTGCTTGTGCACGTTCAGCCACTCGGGTCGCTGATCGTGCGCTTTGCAAATGTCTTCGATCTGCCCGAGATAGTCGAGGAGCTCGGTCTCCGGCACCTCATCGGGACTGGTGACCAGCCCTAGTACGTGCCGCACCGCGGCGTCGCGGGCGCGCAGCCACTCGCTTTCTGCCTTCCGCTTCGCCTCGCCGGTGAGTGCCACCCCGGCTTGCATGCCTGGCTGGTTGGAGCCGAACTCGATCGGCACGTAGGGCTGTTCGAGGACCCGCCGAACCTGCTTGGCGATCGGGATTGCACGAGAGCTCGCCGAATTGCGGGAGAAGGCGCGATGAGTGTTGAACTCGGCGAGGATGAAGCGCGGAAAGGTCGCCTCGAGCGTCGTCAGACGATAGCCCGCTGGAGAGCGTGAATCGGCCAGGACTTTGACGTCGAAAGCCATCGGCTTAGGAGGGGAAGTCCGACTCATTGTGTTGGAAGCTCATGGATGGCAAATCTGTCACGTTCGATGGACGGAAAGAACGTCCCGGATTGGCGGTCTATGCGAATGGTTGCGCATTGTGACGGCCCCTTGTGCCAGGTCTTGTCGGTTAAGCCGAGTGCGGCGGTAAGGCCATCAACTCGACCCGGTGGCCGCCGGGGGCGATGACCACTGCCCGGGGCGAGCCCCAGTGCTCGCGGCGCTGTTCGACCTCGAAGCCGAGTTCGCGCAGGGCGTTAACGGCCGACTCGAAGTCGGCGATGACTACGGCGACATGCCCTCGCGGAGGGACGGTCGGCCGGTCCGTCGGCATCAGGTGGATCTGGGTCCCCTCCCGCTCGAGCCAGATGAACTCCGAGAGCGTTGCCGGTGGCTCTTCCCGCTTGAAGCCGAGTGCCTGCCAGAGTGCGACCGAGCGCTCCAGGTCCGCCGGTGAAACCTCTATCCCGACGTGGTGCAGCATCAGAACAGCAACGAGACTAGAGAAGCGCCGACGACGATTGCGGTCGACCAGGTGACCGCCTCGGCGGTGATCTCCATGTCGAGGCCGTAGGCATGGGCGATGACGAGGGAGTTGAGGCCCGAAGGCATCGCCGAGAGCAGGCGGTAAGCGGCGGGTAGGTCGATCAGCGGCGCCGCCAGCAGCATCAGGAGGCCAGGCACGACGGCGAGGCGGGTGCCGATCGCGAGGGCTACCGGCTTCGTCATCGGCGGCGGCATCGGCAGCTCGCCGTGCTCCGCATTCTCGGCGAGGGTTGCTCCCACGGCGAAGAAACCGATCGGCAGGATCGCGACGATCAGGGCCTGGGAGATGTCGACTAGCTCCGCCGGTGCCAGTGATTTGGGGGCGAGGATCCCGGCGATCGCCGCGTAGAGCGGAGGGTTGCGGGTGAAGAAGGCGCGGACTCGCTCACGCGGGCCTTCCCCCGCCTTGGTCCCGAACGCCGCCCCGACCGCGAAGGCGCCGAGCAGCAGGCAAGGCCCAGTGACGAGGACGTCGTAGAGCACGGCGGTTGAGAGCTGGTCGCGGCCAAGCAGGGCCACGGTCAACGGGTAGCCGAGGTAGCCGGTGTTGACGCTGAGCACGCAGCAGACCACGGCGCCGACCTGAAAGCGCGGCAGCTTTAGCACCCGGCTCGCCACCCACCAGGCGAGAAGCGCCCCGAGCGAGGAAGCGACTATCCCTAGTGCCAGGCCGATCCCGTGGCCGACATCGATCGAGCTGGCGGCGATGTTGAAGAAGATCACCGGTGGCAGGAAGACGTAGAGCAACAGGGTCAGTGAGCGCCGCGCGGCGTGGGCGGCGCCCTGCGGCCAACGGTGCTCGGCGCCGACGCCGATGGCGACGGCAATGATGATCGCCGCGGTTGTGAGCAGAACCCCGATCGCGGCACCCTATGGGCGCCGCTCAGGCTGCCGCGTACAGCGCCTCGATCTCCGCTTCGTACTTGCGCTCGATTGGACGGCGCTTCAGCTTCATTGTTGGCGTTAGCTCCTCGCCGCCAGGCAGCCACTCGCCGGAAAGGATCTTGTAGCGCTTGATCTGCTCGACCCGGGAGAGGCGGGCATTGGCGGTCTCGACCGCCTTTGCGATCTCCGCGGCGATCTCGGGGTCCTCGGCAGAGGCGCCGCGCGCCGCCAGGCTTTCGGGGTCAAGCGCGAGCAGGGCCACGTTGTAGGGGCGGTTGTCGCCGATTGCGACCGCCTGGGCGATCAGGGTCGAGGCGGCCTTCAGCTTCGCCTCGATGTTGGCCGGCGACATGTTCTTGCCGGCCGCGTTGATGATCAGCTCCTTCTTGCGGTCGACGATGCGCAGGTAGCCCGCCTCGTCGAATTCGCCGATGTCGCCGGTCAGCAGCCACCCTTCCTCGCTGAGCGCCTCGGCGGTCTTCTCGGGCATGTCGCGGTAGCCCGCCATCACCTGTGGCCCTCGCACCATCACCTCGCCGTCCTCGGCCAGCTTCACCTCGGTTCCCGGAACCGGAGGCCCGACGGTTCCGACCCGGATGCGGCCGGGCGGATTCAGCGTCGCGATCGCGGTCGTCTCCGACATCCCCCAGGTCTCGCAGATCTCAATCCCGAGCGCGAGGAAGAACTCGAGCACCTCGGGCGGCGTCGGTGCGGCGCCGACCACGAACGATTCGACTTCGTCAAGGCCGAGCATGCCGCGGATCTTCGAGAAGACCTGCTCGTCGGCGCGGTCCCACTCGGCCTGTAGTTCGTCGGGCACCCCGCCGTCCATGTAGGCGGCGACGCGGCGGCGGCCGATCTCCATCGCCTCTTCGACCGCCTTTCGTTTGTCCGGGTCCTGCTCGGCGGCCATGCCCGCCTCGAGCGCGGCCTTGAGCTTCTCCCAGATGCGTGGAACCCCGCCCCACACCGTCGGCTTCACCTCGATCGAGTAGGCGACCATCTCGCGCGGATTGGGGCAGCAGTGGATCGTGGTGCCGAAGATCATCTGCGCGTAGAGCGCTGCCCAGCGGTCGGCGATGTGGGCGCTGGGCAGGAAGGAGATGCCGCGGCCGCCGGGCTTGACTTCGCGGACCTGGTCGCAGGCGCGCCAGACGCCGATCATGTTGGCGTGGGTCAGTTGCACGCCCTTGGGCGGCCCAGTGGTGCCCGAGGTGTAGATCAGGCAGAGCACGTCCTCGGGCTCGACCGTGCGCCAGGTCGCCTCGAAGTCGAACTCGGGATCGCCCATCGCCTCCAGCTCCTCGACCGAGATCGTCCCCACCGGCGCCTCGCCGTCGACCACCACCACGTGCTCGATGCCCTCGACCTTCTCGCGCACCGCCAGCACCGTGTCGAGGAAGGCCTGCTCGGTCACCAGTACCCGGTTGCCGGCATTGCCGACCACGTACTCGACCTGCTCTGGTGAGGACGTGTTATAGACGGAGAAGCAGGTGGCGCCGAGGTGCATCGCGGCGCAATCGGTCAGGTGCAGCGCCGGCCGGTTGACCAGCATGAATCCAACCGTGTCACCCCGCTTCACCCCAAGCGCTGCGAGCCCGGTAGCCCGCTTCCGAACCGCCTCCGCATACTCAGCCCAACTCGCCTCGTAGTCGGTGTCCTTCAACCGCAGCGCCGGACCATCGGCATACTCAGCAGCAGTGATCTGAAACGCCTCGCACATCGTCGATGCGGACAGCGCGCGCGGGTGGTCGTCCATGCGCTGACGATACCGGCGTGTGGCGTTTCTCAGGGTAGCGGCTACCGGTACAGATCGCTGCGGCGTTTGGCGATTTCGGTTGGTGCCGGAAGGCCGATTCGCGGGGCCAACCATGAGCCGATCGGTGTCCAGATGAAGACGAACAGGGCGGCCCAGATGATCTCGGTCACACCGAGTGCCTCCTTCGACCAGCCGAATACCAGCCGCTCAACCACAAAGACCGGAAGGATCATCGCAGCCGCCACGAGGATCGGGAGGATGAATTCCGTAATGAAAACGTTTCGGCGCATAGGGTCAATATAGCTCGCCGGCTACGCTGAAACAGTAGATCAGGAGCCCGAGTCCAACCCCGAGGTAGCCCCAGAGGAATGCCGTCCAGCGGACGTCGTCTTGCGGCAGTTCCCGCCACAGGGCGCGGGTTGTCCCGAGAAAACCGAAGATGAGCGACGTGACGGCGATGATTCCTGGCGAGGCGGGATCGGGAAGGCTGCCGACGGGCACGACCCGATCTTGATTTCCGCCGGCGCACGGGTGGTGCGCCAAAACGCGCGGAAGCGTCAGAAAAGCGAGGCGCCGGCGTGTTCGGCGAACTCGACCAGCGGCTGGGGGATGACGCCAAAGAAGACGACCGCCGCTGCGGCGAGCAGAGCCGGCCCGACGAGGTATATGCGACCCCCTGCTTCAGGGTCGATCGGGTCAGCTTCCGGCGATGCGCCGGCGATTGCGGGCGTTGCAGGGGCGGCCTCGCCGCCGGGTCGCATCCACATCGCCGCGACGACCCGCAGGTAGTAGGCGAGGGAGATCATCGTGCCGACGGCGATGAAGACCGCCAGCCAGGTGTAATCGCCTTCGACCAGGGCCTCGATCAAGTAGAGCTTGCCGATGAAGCCGACGGTGGTGGGCAGACCCGCGAGGCCGAGCATCGAGATCGTCAGCGGCCAGGCGAGCAGCGGGCGCTGGCGCCCTAGGTCCTGCACGGCGCGGATGTCATCGCCATAGGGCGTTTCGCGCTCGCGGGCGACGATGACGGCGAAGGCGGCGAGGTTCATGAAGGCGTAGCCAGCGAGGTAGAAGACGAGCGCGTTGATGCCAGCCTCGCTGGCGACGACGAGGCCGCCGAGGATGTAGCCGGCTTGGGCGATGCCCGAGTAGCCGAGTAGCCGCTTTAGTGAGTCTTGGCGGAGGGCGCCAACGTTGCCGACGACGATCGAGATTGCGGCGAGGACGGCGAGGGCCGGCTGCCACTCGTTTGCCTGCGGGGCGAGGGCGACGTCGAAGAAGCGGACGAAGACGGTGAAGGCCGCGGCCTTGGTTGCCACCGCCATGAAGCCGGTGATCGGGGTCGGCGCTCCCTCGTAGACATCGGGGGTCCACTGGTGGAAGGGCGCGACCGAGGTCTTGAAGGCAAGCCCGACCGCAGTCATCCCGATCCCGACCAAGACCAGCGGGTCGCCGAGTACTCCCTTCTGGGAGATCCCGGCTGCGATGCCGCTGAAGTCGGTCGAGCCCGAGCCGCCGTAGAGGAAGGCCATCCCGTAAAGCAGCGTCGCCGAGCCGAGCGAGCCGACGATCAGGTACTTCAGGCCCGACTCGAGTGAGCGCTCACGGAGCATGTTGGCGGCGCAGAGGATGTAGAGCGGGATCGAGAGCGTCTCGATCGCGACGAAGAAGGAGACGAGGTTGGTCGCCTGCGAGAGCAGGACCATGCCGAGCACCGAACCGATCAGCAGCGCGTGATACTCGCCCGAGCCGATCTGCTCCGCGGCCGGCTCGCGCAGCGAGAAGAGAACCGCGAAGGCCGCGGTGAGGATCGCGATCAGCGAGATCGAGATCGCCAGGTCGTCAAGGCGGAGTGCGCCGGAGACGAGTGAGGTCGGTTCGTTCCACTGCCAGATCAAGAGGCCGGCGGTTGTGCCAAGGGTAAGCAGCGTCAGCCCGGGGGCAGTGCGCCGCAGCGGCTTGAAGACCGCGGAGAGCAGGACGACGCAGAGGCCGATGGTCAGCGCCAGGACCGGCGAGAGCGCGGCGTAGTCGATGTGGGGGGCGTTGAAGTTCATCGCCCTTCACTCTCCGTCGTCACGAGGCGCTTGGCGGTTGCCGCTGGAATGCATTCGGGGTAGGAGATGATGCCGGCGACGCTGGGTTCGCCGGCAGCGCCTTCGTGTGTGTACGCGACCTGCTTGGTCTTCGTTGCACACGTGGCCGCCACCGACACCGACGCGGAGAGATCGGTCCGCCTCAGGATCAGCTGTGGATACAGCGCTAGGCCAAGGATGCAGAGCACCAGCGGCGCCAGCACGACACCATCACGCCAGCTGATCTCCCGCGATTCCAACCCCTCCGGCTTGCGGTTGTGCATCGTCCGCTGGTAGAGCCTCAGCGCGTAGTAGGCGCTCATCGCTACCCCGGAGATCGCGACGATCGCGAAGACGATCTTCGAATCGAAGAGACCGTTGAGGATGTAGAACTCGCCGACGAAGTTGGCCGAACCGGGCATCGCCAGAGTCGCCAGGGTGACGATTAGGAAGAGCGCAGCGAGCACCGGCGCCTTCATCGCCATCCCACCCATCTTGGTCAGGTCCTCGGTGCCGCTGCGCTCGACGAGGATCGCGATGATGACGAATAGCGGTGCGACGACGAGGCCGTGGTTGACCATCTGCAGCACCGCGCCGTCGGCGCCGTCGGCGCGCAGGGCGAAGATGCCGGCGGTGATGAAGCCGAGCTGCGCTACCGAGGAGTAACCGGCGACCAGCCGCACGTTGGTCTGGGTGAAGGCCATCACCGAGCCGTAGAGGATCGAGGCCAGGGCGATCACCAGGATCACCGTCTGGAATTCGACCGTTGCGCTGGGGAAGAGGGGGAGGACGACGCGCAGGAAGCCGTAGGCGCCAACCTTGGCCAGCACGCCGGAGAAGACGGCCAGGGCCGGCAGCGGCGCCGCGCGGTAGGCGTCGGGCATCCAGCCGTGCAGGAGGAAGGCCGGCATCTTGACCAGGAAGGCGGCGGCGAAGAACCAGAAGATCCAGCGCTGGCTGCCTTCGCCGATCGGGTGCTTGGCCAGTTCGGCGATCGAGAAGGTGAGGTGCCCCCCGTCGGCGGCGATGATCGCGGTGGCGATCGCCGCGACCAGCATCAGCAGCGATCCGATCAGCGTGTAGACGATCATCTTCAGCGTCGCCGCAGCCGCCGTCGGCCCGTCCTCGCGGTCGCTGCCCCAGGCGCCGAAGAGGAAGTAGAACGGGACCAGCATCAGGTCGAAGAAGAGGACGAAGAGGAGCAAGTCCTGGGCCAGGAACGAGCCCAGGGTTGCGGTCTCGGCGAGCAGCATCATCAGGAAGAAGAGGTGGGGGCGCTCCTGCTCGCGGAAGGCGGCGAAGGCCGTCCCCGCGGTCCACAGCACCGCGGTCAGCAGCAGCAGGAAGACGTTGAGGCCGTCGATCCCGAGGCTGTAGTCGACGCCGAGGCCGGGGATCCAGTTGACATCGACCGTGTCCTGCAGGCCGGGGGTGGCAGAGTCGAAGCCGGCGAGCAGGGAGATCGCGATCCCCAGCGTCGCCACCGTGCCCAGCGTCGCCCACCAGCCGACCATTCGCTTGGGCAGGAAGAGGCCGACGAGGCCGAAGGCGAGCGGTGTCCAGAGCAGCGAGTTGGTCATGAGGAGCTCAGCAGGAAGTAGAGGGCGAGGCCGGCGAAGCCGACGACCAGGAGCAGCGCGTAGCTGCGCACAAAGCCGCTCTGTACGACGCGGACGACGCGGCCGCTGCCGCCGACGACGTCCTCGGTGCCGCTGATGAGGCCGTCGACGACAACGCGCTCGAAGGTGCGGTTGGCGAAGCGGCCGATCGCCAGCGCCGGCCGCACGATCAACAGGTCGATCGCCTCGTCGAAGTACCACTTGTTGACGAGCAGGGTGTGGAGCGGCCGCAGGCGCTGGATCAGCGCCGCCGAGGTGCCCGGGCGCAGGATGTAAATCCAGTAGGCGATGCCGATCCCGGCTAGCGAGATCACCGCGCCGATTGCCAGACCGGTCCACGAGGCGGCGACCGAGGGCTGGATCGCCGCCAGCGGCGAGTCGGCGAAGACCGGGTCGAGGAACTTGGTGATCGCGTCGTCGACGCCGGGCACCTGGACCAGGCCGCCGAAGAGGGCGAGGAAGGCGAGCACGCCCATCGCCACCCGCATCGGCCAGGACTGCTCGGCGATGTGGTGTTCGGAACCGGGGAAGCCGACCTCGGTGTCCTCCTCTTCCCCCGTCGCCGGATTGAAGGGGTGTGCGTGGTGGACGTGGCCGGTGTCGATCAGCTCCTGTGCCTCGGGGCACGGCTTGCCGGGCAGCACGCGGAAGATCAGGCGGAAGGTGTAGATCGCGGTCAGCAGGGCGCCGAAGTAGCCCAGCACGGTGAAAATCAGATACATCCCGCCGCGGGCGGTGGCGTAGGCGAGGATCTCGTCCTTGGAGAAGAAGCCCGAGGTGCCGGGGAAGGCGGCCAGCGCCAGGCCGCCGCAGAGCATCGTGATCGAGGTGAAGCGCATCGCCTTGCCGAAGCCGGACATCTTGTCGATGTTCTGCTCGTTTGCCATCGCGGCGATGATCGAGCCAGCCGCCATGAAGAGCAGCGCCTTGAAGAAGGCATGCGTCATCAGGTGGAACATCCCGGCGCTGTAGGCGCCGATCGAGACGCCGACGACCATGTAGCCGATCTGGCTCATCGTCGAGTAGGCAATTGCCCGCTTCAGGTCGGTCATCACCAGGGCGATCGTGCCGGCGACCAGCAGCGTCGCCAGGCCGACGAAGGCAGCGATGTCGGCGGCGGTCGGAGCGAGGACGAAGAGGGCGTGGGTGCGGGCGATCAGGTAGACGCCGGCGGTGACCATCGTCGCCGCGTGGATCAGCGAGGAGACCGGCGTCGGGCCCTCCATCGCGTCGGGCAGCCAGGTGTGGAAGGGCAGCTGCGCCGACTTGGCGAAGGCGCCGACCAGGAGCAGCAGGCAGATCGCGGTCACGGTCCACTCGTTGGTGTGGAAGACCTGCGGCGCCCTGGCGAAGACCTGGCTGTATTCGAAGGTCCCCAGTTCGCGGAAGATCAGGAAGGCGGCGAGGACCAGTCCGATGTCGCCGACGACGTTGATTACGAAGGCCTTCATCCCCGCTCTGGTTGCCGTCCCGCGCCGATACCAGAAGCTGATCAACGCGTAAGAAGCGAAGCCGACAAACGCCCAGCCGACGATCAAGAGCACGAAGTTCCCCGCTAGGACGAGCAGCAGCATCGAGAAGACGAAGAAGTTGAGGTAGCTGAAGAAGCGGTGGTAGCCCTCGTCCGACTGCATGTAGCCGAACGAGTAGAGGTGGATCAGGGTCGAGACGCCGGTGACGACCAGGACCATGAAGACCGAGAGCGGGTCAACGAAGACCCCAAGCTTGATGTCCAGCCCTGCGACGCTTGCGTAATCCCAGAGCGACGACGCGTGGTGTCGCGCGTCGGGCGATTCACCCAGCAGGCTGATCAGCGCGGCGATGCCGCAGATGAAGGCGAGGCCGATCGCCACGGTGCCGATCACGCCTGCCGCCTTCGTCGGTAGCACCTTGAAGCCGAGCGCGATCGCGATCGAGCCGAGCAGCGGGAAGAGCAGGACCAGCCAGGCCCACGACGTGGCGCTCATCCGCGCAGCTCCCGCAGCTCATCGACATCCAGCGGCAGCTTCCGCCTAAAGATCGCCACGATCAGGCCCAGCCCTACGACGACCTCGCATGCGGCCACGACCATCACGACGATCGCGAAGACCTGTCCCTGTTGGTTGCCCACCATCCTGCTGAACGCGACCAGGGCGAGGTTGCCGGCGTTGAGCATGATCTCCAGGCAGAGAAGGATCACGATCGGGCTGCGTCTTACAAGGATGCCCATGGCTCCCACTGCGAACAGCAGGCTCGACAGGACGATGTACCACTCGGTGTTCACGCGGGAGTGCCTCCGACGGGGGCTCCCTTGTTCGTTTCGGGCGTGCCTCGGCGACCGGCTAGGACTACGGCGCCGACCGCGGCCAGGAGGAGGAGGATGGACGAGGCCTCGAAGGCCAGGAGGAATCGTTCCAGGAGGAGCTTGCCGATCGCTTCTGGGTTACCGAAGCCTGGGCCTACCTTGGGGCCGTGGGTGGTCAGCGCGAGTAGGGAGGAGCCGAGGACGGCTATTGAGAGCTCGACGAAGAGGGCTGCGCCTAGGAGGGGGGCGAGGAATTTTTGGCCGGGGATCTGCTCCCGGAGGGGCTCGGTTTCGCCGCCCACGTATGCGGTCACGAAGACGTAGAGGACCATTACGGCTCCTGCGTAGACGACTACTTGGGCGGCGGCTACGAAGGCTGCGGTGAGCAGGAGGAAGAGGACGGCGAGGGAGAAGAGGTGGACTATCAGGGCCAGGACGCCGTAGAAGGGGTTGCGTAGGGCTACGACGCCGATCGCGCCGCCGAGGGCTCCCAGTGCCGCGGCGAAGAAGAGGACGGCTTCCATCTATTCGCCCTCGGCCCTCAGGGGGGTGCGCTCGATTGGCTCGGCTAGCAGCATCTCCTTGGTGAAGATCAGGTCCGAGCGGTCGTAGTCGGACATCTCGTAGTCGTGGCCCATCGTGATCGCGTCGAAGGGGCAGGCGATCTCGCAGTAGCCGCAGAAGATGCAGCGCGAGAGGTTGATCTCATAGACCGCGGCGTAGCGCTCGCCGGCTGAAACGCGGTCGCCGGGGATGTTCTCGGCGGCGACGACGCGGATGCAGTCGGCCGGGCAAGCGGCGGCGCAGAGCGAGCAGCCGACGCACTTCTCCAGCCCCGTGTCCTCGAACTTGTGCAGCTTGTGGCGTCCGCGGAAGCGCGGGTATACGGGGGTCTTCTCCTCGGGGTACTCGATCGTCAGCGGGCCCTCGATCAGCCGCGCCATCGTCGTCTTCAGTCCGCGCAGGGTCTCGCCAAAGGCGCGGTAAGCGCCGCCGACACCGCCAGGCTCCGGGCCGCGCTGGACCTCGACCACGTCGTCGTCTTTGAGGTAGGGAAACTCGGTCACGTTGTCACCACCAGTACTGCTGTGACGAGGACGTTCAGCGTCGCCAGCGGCAGCAGCACCTTCCAGCCGAGGCTCATCAGCTGGTCGTAGCGCAGCCGCGGCAGGGTGGCCCGCACCCAGATGAAGAGCAGGACCAAGGCGAACATCTTCGCCAGCATCCAGATCGGGTCTAGCCAGCCGGGCCCTGGTCCCATCCAGCCGCCGAGGAACATCGCCGCGGCGACGCCGGAGACGACGATGATCTCCATGTATTCGACCAGGAGGAAGCTGCCGAAGCGCATCCCCCCGTACTCGGTCATGAAGCCCTGGACCAGTTCGGCGTCGGCCTCGGGCATGTCGAACGGGGTGCGGTTGGTCTCGGCGAAGCCAGCCAGCATGAAGATCAGGAAGCCGACGAACTGGGGGACGACGAACCAGATCGTGCCCTGCGCTTCGACGATGTCGACCAGTGAGAGTGAGCCGCCCATCATGATCACGCCGAGCAGGGCCAGGCCCATCGCCACCTCGTAGGAGATCAGCTGGGCGGCGCCGCGCATCGCGCCGAGCAGGCTGTACTTCGAGCCCGAGGACCAGCCGCCGAGCAGTAGGCCGTAGAAGGCGATCGAGCCGACAGCGAAGAAGTAGAGGATCCCGATCGGCACGTCGATCCCGTAGAGGCCGACACCGTCCTGCACGTTGCCCCAGGGCAGGATCGCCAGCGCCAGCACGCCGGAGAGGACTGGCAGCAGCGGGCCGAGGATGAACAGCGACGGAATCGCGTTGGCCGGGCGGAAGGCCTCCTTGCTGAGCAGCTTGCCGACGTCGGCAAGCGGCTGCAGGATGCCGAAGGGGCCGACCCGGTTGGGGCCATAGCGGTGTTGGAAGCGGCCGATCAGCTTGCGCTCCAGCACCGTCATCAGCGGCAGGATGGCGAAGATCACGCCGAAGATGACCAGGCTCTTGACGACCATGATCCAGGTCGCTTCGACCAACTGGGTGTCGGCGAGGACCAGCATCAGGGAGCGGCAGTCTTCTCGATCCGGACGGAGACCGGCGCGCCGTTGAGCAGGGCGTTGGCGTTGCCCTCCGCGGTGCCCTCCAGGAGCAGGCAGGTGCCCTCCGGCACGCGCTCCCGGATCGCGACACGCGCCCGCAAGCTGGTGCCGTTTTGGGACACCGAAACCTCATCGCCAGCGCTCAGCCCAAGCTTCTCCGCATCGGGCACCGAAAGCTCAACCCGCTGCTGAGGTGCCAGAAACCGGAGTGGCGGATTGAGCTCGGTGATAGGTCCGGCCCACAAGTCTCGGTACGTGGACAGGGCGAGCTCCCCGGCGGGGTGGGCGACCGGGCCCGGTTCGGCGGACGCCACTCGGCGAGATGCGGGGTCGTTCTCGACTGGCGGGGTTGGCGTCTCGGGCTGAGTGTCCGGCGAACCGGGCCCGGTCGCCTTCTCAGGTACGGCGTCCTGCCAGCGGATGCCTCGACCGCCGATGTCCGCGTCAGTGATGCCGGCGTAAAAGGGAACCGCTTCGGTGAGGGCTGCGAAAGCCGAAGGCTGGGAGTTGATGCCGGTGTCGTGTCCAAGGGCCAGCGAAAGCTCTGCGAGGACACCCCAGTTCGGGCGGATGCCTCCGGGACGGGAGGCGCTGGGCCGCACGCGCTGCAGGCGGCCGTCGGGGTGGGTGACGGTGCCGTCTTTCTCTGCGTGGGTCTCCAGCGGGAAGACGACCGAGGCCTTGGCGGTGGTGGCGGTCTCGAAAGTGGAGAAGGCGATTACGTGGTCGGCTGCTGTGAGGGCGCGATCCCAAGCTTGGGTGTCGGGGAAGTCTCGGAGCGGGTCGACGCCGAAGAGCAAGATCGTCTTCAGCTGCCCCGACTCCAGCGCTGAGCGGATCTCCTCGGTTGCCTTCCCATTGCTCGCTCCGTTTGGGCTTGTATGCGACCCGAAGGGAGCACGCGTTAGGCCGGGGCCGGCGTCGGGGAGGCAGCCGGCCTCGCGCAGGCCGCGGGTGTTGGTCAGCTCGGGGACTTCGAGCAGGCCCGAGCCGGGGGTGTTGGCGAGGTTGAGGGCCGCGGCGAGGTCGAGCAGGGCGGTGGTGGCGCCCTCGCCCTCGCGGGCGATGCGGTCGCCCCAGATGATCACTACGGACTCGGCCCCCTTGAGGGTCTCGGCTATGTCCGAGGTGCGGCCCTCGTTGGGGACGCGTAGGCAGGCGGCGAGTTCGGAGAGGAAGAGGGTTGCGCCGCCGGGGGTATAGCGGCTGGCCGCGACCGCGCCGCCGTCCAGAGCGGTGGGGGCTTCGGTTGCCACCGCCAGCTTGGCGCCGTTGCGACGGATTGCCTTGCGGATGCGGAGGTCGAGGATCGGGCTGCTGTGGAGGGGGTCGGTGCCGACGACGAGGATCGCGGTGGCGGCGTCGATGTCGCGGACCTTGGCGGTGATCTCGGGTTGGGCGAGGCGGACGAGGGTCTCGCGCGATGGGCCACGGGAGGGGCGTGAGTCGATATGGGATGAGCCCAACGCCTCGCGCACGATCCGCTGGGCCAGGTAACCCTCCTCGTTGGAGGCGTCGCCGACGATCGCGGCGGTTTGGGGGCCGCCGGCTTTCAGCGCCTCGGCGGCCTTGGCGATCGCGTCCTCCCAGGAGACCGCCGCGCCGCCACGCAGGTGCGGCTCGGTCACCCGCTCCTCGGCGCCGAACATCTCGAAGCCGTAGCGGCCGCGGTCGCAGAGCCAGCCGTCGTCGACGTCGGGGTTGTCGCGAGCCACTACTCGCTTTACCTGCTCGTCGCGGACGGTGAAGCTGACGTTGCACTGGCTCGGGCAGAGCGTGCAGACTGAGCCGGCCTGCTCGATGTCCCAGGGCCGGGCGCGGAATCGGTAGGTGTAGCTGGTCAGCGCGCCGACCGGGCAGAGGTCGGTGATGTTGCCGTGGAAGGGAGCTACGTAGGGGCGGTCGTCGAAGGTGCCGACGAAGGTGCGGTCGCCGCGCTCCAGCAGCTGCAGCTGCTCGTCCTCGGCCACCTCCTGGCTGAAACGCACGCAGCGGTAACAGAGGATGCAGCGCTCGCGGTCGATCGCGACTAGCGGTGAGAGCTCGATCGGCTTCTCGAAGTGGCGCTTGTTGTCGGTCATCCGGCTCTTGCCCGGACCCCAACCCATCGAGATGTCCTGCAGCGGGCACTCGCCGCCCTTGTCACAGACGGGGCAGTCGAGCGGGTGGTTGACGAGCAGAAACTCGACCACGGCGCTCTGCGCGTGCTTCACCTGATCGGTGCGGGTGTGGACGACCATGCCGTCGCGCACTGGGGTCGAGCAGGAGGTCTGCAGCTTCGGGATCCCCTCGATCTCGACCAGGCACATGCGACAGGCACCGACCGGCTCGCCCAGCTTCGGCTCGTAACAGAAGACCGGGATCTCGACGTCGCCCCGCTTGGCCGCGTCGTGCAGCATCTCGCCCTCGGTCGCGGTCACCTCGCGGCCGTCGATGATCAGCGTCACTTGGGCTTTGCCGCTCATGTCGCCGCTCCAAGGGTCTCCGCCGGGCCCTGCACGACTGCGATTCGCTCGGCGCCGGGCGCCTCGCTTGCGGCGGCGATCACGTCCTCGAACTCCTGGCGGAACTTGCGCACCATCGCCCCAACCGGCATCGCCATCGAGTCGCCGAGCACGCAGAGGCAGTGGCCGATGATGTTTTCTTGCACCGAGGCGACGATGTCGAGGTCCATCGGCGTCGCCTCGCCGCGCACGACCCTTTCGAGCATCTTCACCGTCCAGTTGGTCCCCTCACGACAGGGTGTGCACTTGCCGCAGGACTCGTGGTGGTAGAAGCGCGCTGTGCGAAGCGCCATGTGCGGGATCGAGACGCTCTCGTCGGCAACGATGATCGAGCCCGAGCCGAGCATCGAGCCCGCCTCCGCCATCGCCTCGAAGCTGTAGGGGAGGTCGAGACCCTCCTCGGCGGTGAGAACTGGGGAGGAGGAGCCGCCGGGGTAGAAGGCCTTCACCTCGCGCCCCTCGGCCGGGCCGCCGGCGAGGCCGTAGATCAGCTCGCGGGTCGGAATACCGAGCTCGACCTCGTAGTTACCGGGCCGTTGCACGCAGCCGGAGATTGAGACCACCTTGGTCCCGGGCGACTGCTCGGTGCCGAAGCCGCGGAACCACTCGGCGCCATTGGCAACGATCCCCGGCACATTGGAGAGCGTCTCGACGTTGTTGATCAGGGTCGGCCCGCCGTAGAGGCCCTGGACGGCGGGGAAAGGCGGCTTCAAGCGCGGATTGCCGCGCTTGCCCTCGAGCGCATCGAGCAGCGCCGTCTCCTCACCGCAGATGTAGGCGCCGGCGCCGCGGTGGACGACCAGCTCGAGGTCGTGGCGGCTGCCGAGGATGTCCTTGCCGAGGTAGCCGGCCTCGTAGGCTTCGGTGATGGCGGCGTCGAGGACGTCGGCCTGGGAGTCGTACTCGCCGCGGATGAAGATGAAGGCGTGGCCGATGCCGGCGGCGAGGGCGGCGATCGCGATCCCCTCGATCAGCTGGTGGGGGTTGCGCTGCATCAGCTCGCGGTCCTTGAAGGCTCCAGGCTCGGACTCATCAGCGTTGCAGCAGAGGTACTTGTCGACGCCACCGCCCCGCGGCAGGAAGGAGGCCTTCTTGCCCATCGAGAAGCCTGCTCCGCCGCGGCCGCGCAGGCCCGAGTCTTCGAGCTCCTTCAGCACCTCGTCTGCCTCGAGCTCGCGGTAGGCCTTCTCCAGCGTCGCGTAGCCGCCGTAGCCCTTGTAACCGGCGAGTGTGCGCAGCGCCGGGTCTTCGGCGTTCTTCAAGAGCATCCGCGTCTCAGGCATCAGGTCCCCCCGGCAGCGGCCGCTTCTCCAGCGCCTTCTCGGACAGCACCTCGGCACCTGCACGCAGCTGCTCGATCGCAGTCCCCGCTTCGGCCGCCTCCAGCGGCCCGAAGTAGCGCTCGTCAATTGAGGCCATAGGCGCGATGTCGCAGGCCCCCAAGCACTCGAACCCGGTGACGAAGAACTCCTCGTCGTCCCCCGCGGCCGCCCGGAACGCCTCCAGCAGCTCGTCCCCACCCCGCATCCAGCAGGAGATGTTGGTGCACACGGCAACCTTGTGAGTTCCGACCGGCTCCGTATGCAGCAGGTCATAGAAGCTCGCCACCGACTCCAGATACGCGGGCGTGACCCCCATAACCGCAGCAGCCTGCCGAATCCCCTCCGGCGTGCACCAGCCATAAAGCCGCTGCACAGCCCAAAGCGCCGGGATCGAAGCCGATTTCCGATCCGGATAGCGCGACATCAGCTCCTCGATCCGCTCCCGCAGCTCAGCAGGGCAGTCCACCTCATGAAGCTCAGGAATCCGCTCGGGAGTGCGGTCCGGGACGCGTCCCTCGGTCAACGCCTGGTCGACAGGCAGGCGGCTCATCGATCGACCCCACCCAAGATCGGGTCGAGCATGCCGAGGCTGCAGATCATGTCGGCGATATAGCTCCCCACCGACATGTCCCTGAACGCCTGCAGGTTCACGAACGATGGATCCCTGAAATGCACCCGCGCCGGCTTCGCCGACCCATCGGCAAGCACGAAGCACCCCAGCTCGCCGCGCGGTGACTCGATCGCGTAGTAGAGCTCGCCGGGACCAACCCGGTAGCCCTCGGTGACCAGCTTGAAGTGGTGGATCAGCGACTCCATCGAGGTCGAGAGCTCCGAGCGTGGCGGCAGCACGTACTTACGGTCGTCGGCGATGAACGGGCCCTCGGGCAGCGCGTCGAGCGCCTGCTCGATGATCCGCGTCGACTCGACCATCTCCGCCACCCTCACCCGGTAGCGGTCGTAGTTGTCGCCGACCGTGCCGACTGGGATCTTGAAGTCCATCTCCGGGTAGGCGAGGTAGTCGAAGGCCTTGCGCAGGTCCCAGGGCTCGCCGGCGGCGCGCAGCAGCGGTCCGGTCACGCCCAGCTCCAGCAGCCGCTCGCGCGAGACGATCCCGGTTCCCTTGGTGCGCGAGAGGAAGACCTCGTTGCGGTCAAGCAGCGCCCGGTACTGGCCGACCCGCACCGGCATGTCGGCAACGAAAGAGCGCAGCTTCTCCTCGAAGCCGAGCGGGATGTCCTCGATCACGCCGCCGACCTGGAAGTAACGCGTGTGCATCCGCTGCCCCGTCGCCATCTCGAAGAGGTCGAGGATGCGCTCGCGCTCACGGAAGCAGTACCAGAGCATCGAGATCGCGCCGAGGTCGAGCGCCGTCGTTCCCAGCCAGACGAGGTGGGAGTGGATCCGGTTGAGCTCGAGGAAGATCGTCCGCAGGTACTTCGCCCGCGGTGGGATCTCCAGCTCGATCAGCCGCTCGACCGCACCGCAGAAGGCCTCCATCTGGAAGAAGTAGGAGACGTAGTCCATCCGCTCGACGAAGGGGATGACCTTCCAGTAGCTCTTGTCCTCGCAGGACTTTTCGATCCCCGTGTGGACATAGCCGATGACCGGCCACAGGTCTCGGACCACCTCGCCTTCTAGATCCACGACCAAGCGCAAGACACCGTGCGTAGCCGGGTGGTGCGGCCCGATGTTGACGGTCATTACCTCGGTCGTTTCGGCCGCGGGGCCCGTCGCGGTCTCGGGGGGGCCTGCGGGCGGGGGCTGCGCCTCCGTTCTCGGCCCCCCCGAGCCCACGCCACCCGCGGGTGAGGCGCTCGCTATTGACGCTTTGATTCCAGCCGCCTCAGCCATAGTTCTGCTCGTTGTAGGTGAAGGTCACCGGCTCCCCACCGATGGGAAAGTCCCTTCTCTGGGGCCAGCCGACGTAGTCGTCGGGCAGCAATATCCGACGCAGGTCGGGATGGCCGCGGAAGACGATTCCGAAGAAGTCGAAAGCTTCGCGCTCCTGGAACTCGGCAGTCGGGAAGAGCTCACAGCACGAGTCGATCTCTGGGAGCGTGTCTTCTCCTGGATCGACAAGCAGTGCCTTCACCCGGATCCGCTCTACCCGGTCGCGGTTCAGCAGCTCGTAGTGGACCGCGAAGCGTGGCTCGGCGGGCAGATAATCCGCCGCGTGCAGGCTCGACAGGAAGCGGTAGCCCTGGCCGGGTGTGTCGTACAGCCAGGTGAGCACGGCGAGGACGTGTGCAGGGTCGATCGAGAGGCTTGCGCAGCCGTGCTCGAAGCCCGTGTCGAGCACGGCGCCGGGGTGTTTGCTCTCGATCTCGCCCCGGATCAGCTCCAGTCCGGGGGCGTCAGGCACCGATCAGCTCCCTGGCGGCGAGGTAAGCCTCCGCCGCCTCGGCGCTCGGTTCGCTGCGCGGCCCGCCCCGAGCCCACTCCTCGGTGCCAGCGGCACCGTAGCGCGCTCGCCAGCCCTGGTCCGGGTTGCCCTGGATCTTTCGCTGCAGCTTGGTGAAGCCGTAGAGGACCGCCTCCGGCCGTGGTGGGCAACCTGGCACGTGGATGTCGATCGGCATGAACTTGTCCGCCCCCTGGACGACGGCGTAGTTGGAGAACATGCCGCCACTGGAGGAGCAGGCCCCCATCGAGATCGCCCACTTCGGCTCCAGCATCTGGTCGTAGAGGCGGCGGACGACCGGCGCCATCTTGATCGAGACCCGACCCGAGAGGATGATCATGTCGGCCTGGCGCGGCGAGGCACGCCCGGCCTCTGCGCCAAAGCGGGCAATGTCGTATCGGGCGGTCACGGCCGACATCGGTATCCCCTCGATTGCACAGCAGGCAAGGCCGAACGAAAGCGGGAACATCGAGTTCGAGCGTGCCCAGCCGAGCATCTTCTCGAAGTTGGTCATCACGACCTTCTCCTCGACGTAGCGCTCCAGCTCCTCTCCCTCGAGGTCGCCGCGCAGCATGTCGCGGGCGCGCAGCTGGCGCTCGCGCATCGTCTGGCGTTCTACCTCCAATCGAGCGCACCCTTTCGCCAGACGTAGAGGAAGGCGACCAAGAGCAGGGCGATGAAGGTGACCAGCTCGCCGAGGACGAAGACGCTGTCGGCCCCCTTCAGGATCACGCCGATCGGGTAGAGGAAGACGACCTCGATGTCGAAGAGGATGAAGAGCATCGCGATCAGGTAGAAGCTGACGCCGAAACGCAGCCCATGTGAGGCCTCGACCGGGATGCCCGACTCGTAGGGCTCGGACTGGCGCAGGCTCGCCGCGGTCGGGCGCTTCGGGCGCTTCGGCCCTACTACGTGGTTGAGCATCGCGAAAGCCCCCCCAACGGTGACGCCGAGGAAGGCGAAGACGAGAATCGGCAGGTAGCTCTTCAGCACTGGTGGTCCGTTTAGGCTCGGCGGTCCCGGGGCGCCATCGTCTGTGCCCCACCGCCTGCAGCCGCCTTTATACACCTACCTTGTGACAAATTGCTACATAGTGATTTTCCGCATCAACAAGCCGAATCCCGACCCTCTTAGGAGGAAATAGCCCATGGTCGCGATCCACGTCGTCGTCGGCTGCGCCGTGATAGTGCTGAACCTGGTCGCTTTTACGATCGGGGGCGTTGCCTGGCACCGCGACCGTTCCTCGATCCGCTTCTGGTACCTGCTGCGCGCCGCTCAGGCCGCCGTCTTCCTGCAGGCGATGCTCGGCGGCCTGCTCGTCTTCACCGGCCACAAGCCCGGAGAAAGTCTCCACTACCTCTACGGAATCCTCCCCCTCGTCGTCTCCCTGATTGCCGAGGGCGCCCGCGCCGGCGCCGCCGAACGTGAGCTGGGCGACGTCGACTTTGAATCCCTACCGGCCGACTCACAGCAATCCCTAGCCCTGGCCATAGTCCGCCGCGAGATGGGAATCATGGCCGTCAGCTGCGGCGTGATCCTCTTCCTGGCGTTGCGAGCTGCGACCACCAGCGGTGCGCTTTGACTTTTTCGTAACTTTGCGCGCACCACGCGTGCGCCGCGATGGGAGAGCGTCTCGAGGGTGCTTGCCGCTACGCCTCCAAATCCCGGTGCGCCCGAATTTCCAACCCTCTGCTCGGCCGCTGCGGCGTTCGCCTGGGTTGTTGCCGGATCCTGCCTCGGGCGATCGAGGCAGTCCGTTGAGCGATTGGCGGTCGTCGGTGGACTGGCGGGTTTTGGCCTCGGGTCGGCGATCTACCTATTCGGCCTGCTAACTGGGCTATATTGACATGGTGCAGACAAAACATCGCGCACCTGAGTTCCTTCTCGCCTTTTCTTCGGTCACCGTTCTGATCGTCATCCCCACTTTCTTGATCGGCCGCCTCCTCGACCCGCCTTTCAACTTGATTGGGTGGGCGATCACCCTGACGATCGCCTGGCTGGTCGTCCAACGTCGAGACCGTGGCAAGGCCCATCCAGGCGAATGGCGTTTCCGCCGGGTCTCCCGCCACGGCGCCTCGCGATAGCGTCAGTCTCCGTTTGTGATCGCTAATGGTTGCCGCTGACGGTCTTAGCCCAGCGGCCGGTACTCGCCGCCGCTGAAGACGAGCGGGTCGCCTTCGCCGGTCGCTAGGTCGCGGACCTCGCCGGTGACGATCACGTGGTCGCCGCCGGCGATCACGTCGCGTAGGTCGCAGGCGATCCAGGCGAGGGCGTCGTCGATTGCGGGGATGCCGTTGCGCTCGCTCCAGGCAACGCCGTCCCACTTCTCAGCGACTGGGGCCTTGGTGGCGAAGGTGCGGGCGGTCTGTTCCTGGCCCGCATGAAGGACGCTGATCCCAAAGCGGTTGGCTGCCTGCACGGCGAGCAGGGTGCGGGATCCGCGGTCGAGGCAGGCCAGCATCAGCATTGGCTCGATCGAGAGGGAGCAGACGGCGTTGGCCGTCGCCCCGGCCGGTCCGTCGGGCCCAGCAGCGCTGACGACGGTGACGCCAGTCGGCAACATCGCCATCGCGGCGCGGAAGCGAGCGGGGTCGAGCGGACTCATGGCTGGACGGGACAATATGATGCCGCCGCGTGCGCCTGGCACTGATCACAGCAACGGCCCTCTTCGCTGCCTTCGGGCTTGCCGCCTGCGGTTTCGGCGAAGAAGGGGTCTCGGTTTCCAAGAGCGACCCCAACTACGCGGGGGCCTCGCTCTTCGCCACGCACTGCTCTGGCTGCCACACGCTCAGTGTCGCCGGCACCCAGGGCAGCGGCAATCGTGGCCTGCGCACGCAGGGGCCGAACCTCAACCAGCGAACCGAGACATATGAAGATGCTCTCTTCGCGATCCAGAACGGCGGTTTCTCCGGCGCGATCATGCCCCAGAACATCGTTGTCGGCCATGACGCCGAAGCCGTTGCCCGCTTCGTCGCCAAGTACGCGGGTGACGAAGCCGAAACCTCGCCTCGCCCCGGCGAGACTTCGCCCTAACCTTTCCGAGCCATGCTCGACCTAAAGCTGATCCGCTCCGAACCTGAGCGGGTCAAGGCGGCCCTCGCGCGACGCGGTGCCGCTGAACAGGTCGACGAGCTGCTCACCCTCGACTCTCGCCGCCGGGAACTGCTGCCCCAGATCGAGGGGGCGCAGGCTGAGCGCAAGACGCTCTCCAAGCAGATCGGCGAGGCGAAGCAGCGGGGCGAGGACGCGGCCGAGCAGATGCAGGCAGTCCAGGCCCTGAAGGAGACGATCGAGTCCGGAAAGGCCGAGCTGGAGCGGGTCGAAGCCGAGCTGGAGCGGGTCGGCACGGCGTTGCCCAACCTGCCCGACCCCGACGCTCCCGACGGGATGACCGAGGAGGACGCGGTCGTCGTCCGCGAGGAGGGGGAGCTGCCGAGTTTTGACTTCGAGCCGCGTGACCACCTCGAGATCGGCTCTGAGTTGGGGCTAATTGACATGGAGGCCGGAGCTCGGGTTTCCGGATCCCGCTTCGCCTACGTCAAGGGCGACCTCGTTTTGCTTGAGCTGGCTTTGGTCCACTTCGTCCTCGACCTGGTCCGCGGCGAGGGCCACGAACCGGTGGTTCCACCGGTGCTGGTTCGCGAAGAGGCGCTCGTCGGAACCGGCTTTCTACCAGGCGACCGTGACCAGATCTACGAAGTGCCAAAGGACGAGCTCTTCCTAGTCGGCACCTCGGAGGTCCCGCTGGCGGCTCTGCACGCTGGCGAGATCCTCGAGGCTGAGCAACTGCCGATCCGCTATGCCGGTTTCTCGACCTGCTTCCGCCGCGAGGCGGGCGCCGCCGGCCGCGACACCCGCGGCATCTTCCGCGTCCACCAGTTCGACAAGGTCGAGATGTTCTCGTTCGTCGAGCCGTCGCAGTCGGCCGTCGAGCACGAGCGGCTGCTGGCGATTGAGGAGCGCATCCTCGCCGAGCTGGAGATCCCCTACCGGGTCGTCAACGTCGCCACGGGCGACCTGGGGGCGCCGGCGGCGAAGAAGTACGACTGCGAGGCATGGATCCCCAGCCAGGGCCGCTACCGCGAGCTGACCTCGTGCTCCAACACGACCGATTACCAGGCTCGCCGCCTCAGTTGTAGGTATCGGCCCGGAGATGGCGAATCTCCGCAGACGGTGCACACGCTGAACGGCACTGCTGTAGCGGTGGGACGGACGATGATCGCGCTGATCGAGAACCGGCAAGAACGGGACGGCGGATTCACGCTACCCACTATTTTGCATTCCTACGGTGCGCCTGAGAGGATCGCGGCATCATGAGCACGGGGGTGCGGGATGCGAAGCGTGTGGTCCTCTGCGACGACCACGAGATCGTCCGTGAGGCGATCAAGCTACGGATGGCGAATTCGAGCACGGTCGAGATCGTCGGCGAGGCGAGTGATGGCCGCGACGTCGTCGATGTTGTCAAGGAGCTGGAGCCCGACGTTCTGATCATTGACGTCGAGTTGCCCAAGCGCGACGGGATCGAGGCGACCAAGGAGGTGCTGAAGGTCCGCCCGCGGACCAAAGTCATCATCTTCACCGCCCATGCCCAACCCGACCTGCTTGCCCTGGCCCTGCGCGCCGGGGCCTCGGGCTACGTGCTGAAGTCGGCGCCGGCCGAGGACATCGCCCGGGCGGTGAAAGCGGTCACCGGCGGCGGCACTTTCCTCGGCGGGGACTTCGCCGGCGGCAAGCCCTCCGAGGTCGAGAAGCTGCTCACTCTCTCACCGCGTGAGCGACAGATCCTTGAGCTGCTGGCCGAGGGCTTGAGGGTGAAAGAGATAGCCGAGCGACTCCAGCTCAGCCCTGCCACCGTGCACACGCACGTGCGCAACGCGATCGCCAAGCTCGAGGTGGACACGCGAACGGAGGCGGTCGCGCTCGCCGTAAAGTTCAGCTATCTGGGTGCGGGCGGCAAGGCCTAGCCGTTGCGCTCGGCCTGCGTGGCCGGCTTCAACTCCAGCGCGCAGCCGTTGATGCAGTAGCGCTGTCCATTCGGCCCAGGACCGTCGTCGAAGACGTGGCCGAGGTGGGCGTCGCAGTGCTTGCAGACGACCTCGGTGCGGCGCATAAAGAGGCTGTTGTCGGGCCGCAGCTCTACGTGCTCGAGGTTGGCCGGCTCGGTGAAGCTGGGCCAGCCGGTGCCGGAGTCGAACTTGGTGTCCGAGGAGAACAGCTCGGTGCCGCAGCAGACACAGGTGTACATGCCCTCGGTTTTCTCATCGACGTAGGGGCCGGTGAAGGGACGCTCGGTTCCTGCTTCGCGCGTGACCTTGTACTGCTCGGAGGTCAGTTGGTCACGCCATTCCTGGTCGGTCTTCTTTGTCTTGTCCATAGGGGGATGGTAGAGGGCGTCGGGGGTCATCTCGCCGGTGCAAAAGCGGGGAGGCACCGGCGAGATGACCCCCGACGCCCATACGATCGGCTGTGATGAACGGGAGCTTCTACGAGCGGAGCGGGGGTAACCACTATGTGGCTACCGAGCTTACGAGGGGGCCGTGGGATCCCGGGGCGCAACATGCGGGTCCTCCTTCGGCGCTGCTTGGGCGGGAGATCGAGGGGCTTGCTGGCTCCGATGAGCTGCAGGTGGGGCGGGTCGTGTTTGAGATTCTCAGGCCGGTGCCTATCGGAGAGGTGTGGTTGGAGTCCCGGGTACTGCGGCCCGGGAAGAAGGTGCAGCTAGTCGAGGCATCGCTTTCCGGTGAGGCTGGGGAGTTGATGCGGGCTACCGCTTGGCTCTTGCGGAAGTCGGAGCTTGATTTGCCTGAGGGTGCCGTGGTTGCCGATGCGCCGCCGCCGGGGCCGGAGCAGGGGTGGACGCCCGAGTTCTTTCCCACTGGCCAGGACGTCGGGTACCACACGGCTATGGAGTGGAAGGCGGTTGCGGGTGCCTTTCTGGAGCCGGGTCCGGCGACTGTCTGGATGCGGATGCGGCATCCGCTCGTGGACGGCGAGGAGCCTTCGCCGCTGCAGCGGGCGCTGATTGCTGCCGACGTCGGCAATGGGATCAGCGCCGTGCTCGATTGGCGAGAGTACGTCTTCATCAACGTCGACCTCACCGTCCACTTCGAGCGTATGCCCGAAGGCGAGTGGGTCTGCGTCGACGCCGTCACCCGCCCTCAGTTGACCGGCATCGGCACTGCCGAGTCGGAGCTCTCCGACCAGCGCGGCCGCATTGGCCGAGCGGCCCAGTCCCTCCTAATCGCCCAGCGCTAACTGACCACGAGGGGTCGGCTGCGGGGGGCGATCACAAACGCGATCGTTGTCGCAGAAGCCAGGGCGATCGTCGCGGCAAGGATGAACGCGCCCTCGTAGGTGCTCAGTGCCGCGGCGGCGCCCGCGAGCGGGGCGCCGAGGCCGACGCCGGCGTCGAAGAAGGCCGTGAAGGTGCCAAGCGCCGCGCCGCGGCGGGTGTCGGAGACGCGGCTGACGACGATCAGGGAGAGCGAGGGGTAGAGGAGCGAGAAGGCGGCGCCCATCGCTAGGGCACCGGCGAGCGCGACCGGAAGGCTGTGGGCTAGCGCGATCGTGGCCAGTCCGATCGCCTCGACCACGGCGGCAACGAACGCGACCCTCGCCGGGCCGACCCGGTCGGGCAGGTCGCCGCCGATTAGACGGGTGAGCACGACCATCGTCGCGAAGGCACCGAACACGGCGGCTCCGTGGCCGACCCCGCGGGATTCGAGATGCAAGACGACGAACGCGGCCATCGTCCCGTAGCCAATCGAGCCGAGGGCGAGCGCTACTCCCGGTCGGACCGCTTCGCGCTCGATCAGCGCGTGGTGTTCCTCTTCGGGATGTGGGACTGCGTGGAAGGGGTCAGGCAGGCGAGTTGCAAGCAGGGCGCCGAGCAGTGGCACCACTCCGGCAAAGAGCCAGACCTCGGTGTAGCCGAAGGCGTGCAGGATCAACTCGCCGATTAGGGGTCCGATGCTGAGTCCGGCCCAGACCGAGAGGCCGTAGAGGCCGATTACCCGCCCGCGTCGGGCCGGCGGTGCCAGGTCGACCACCCAGGCGGAGCTTGCGGTGAACACCGTGCCCTCGCCCGCGCCGAGAACGAGGCGGGCGGCGACCAGGCCAGCAACCCCGAGCGGCAGCAGGTACATGAACCCGCCGAGGGCAACCAAGATCGAGCCGAGTAGGACGGTGGGCTTGCGGCCGCGATGGTCGGCGAGCCGGCCCGCGAACGGGCGCAGCAGCAGGCCGGTGATCGCATAGGAGCCGATTACCACCCCGACCGCGACGTTGCCGGCGTCGAGCGGGCCGTGAACGAAGCGGGGCAGGACCGGCAGCACCGCGCCCACTGCCACCAGCCCGCAGAAGGTGACGACGAAGACACCGGCGAAGGCGATCCCTGGCCGCGAGACCCGCGGCGTCGGTTCCTCGATTGCGGTGCTCACCGCAGTAGCTCGGAAAGGTCGTCGATGACGTGGTCGGGAGGCGGGTCGGCTCCCCCGACCTGCTCGCGCGAGCTTGCGCCGCTGAGGACGAGGATCGTCGTCAGTCCGGCATGTCGCCCGCCCTCGATGTCGGAGGCGAGCCGGTCGCCGACCATCGCCACCCGCTCTGCGTTTGGGATCAGCGCCTGCGCTTGCTCGAAGAGGTGCCGCTCGGGCTTACCGCCGATCTCGGCACGCGTTTCCGAGGCCGTCTCCACCGCCGCCAGGATCGCTCCGGTGCCGGGCCAGGCTCCACCGGGCATCGGCAGGGTCGGGTCGCGGCTGGTCGCGAACAGCGACGCCCCGCTTTGCAGCGCCAGCGTCGCGGTCAGCAGCTCCTCGTAATCGAACTCGCGGTGCCCGGAGACGAGCACCACCTCGGCAGCGCGGCCGGTATCGCCGTCGAGCAGAACGAGTCCCTCCTCGGCCGCCGCCTCCTTCAGCCCTGGCGCGCCGATGACGAATGCTCCGGCGCCCTTCCGCACGCGCTCCGCGGCAAGCCGCGCCGTAACCACCCCGGCGGTTACGACGCGATCGCTGGCCACCGGGATGCCTGCACCCCGCAGGCGCTCGACATAGGTCGCCGGCGGCCGCCCGGGGTTATTGGTGACGAAGACGATCTCCTTGCCGGACTCGATCAGCGAGCGCAGAGCCTCCGGCGCGCCCGGTACCGACTCCCGTCCGATCCAGACGACCCCGTCGAGGTCGACCAGGAACCCGTCGAATTCGTCTGCCAGCGCCACCGCGGGCAGGCTATCTATGAGTTGTTGTGAATCGGTTTCTTCACCAAAACTGGGGCTTGCCGAGATCCTCATCCCGATACGGTGGCGCCATGCAGAACTCGAATGGGCAGGTAGTAGAGGCCGAAGGAATATCCCGTCGCTACGGCGAGGGGGAGACGGCGGTCGACGCGCTCGTCGACGTCAGCACGGATTTCGCGCGTGGCCGGTTCACCGCAATCATGGGGCCCTCCGGCTCGGGCAAGTCGACCCTAATGCACATCCTCGCCGGTCTCGACCAGCCGACCTCGGGCACCGTCGTCCTCGACGGGCAGGAGATTACGAAGCTCGACGATGCCGAGCTGACCAAGCTGCGACGCGACAAGCTCGGCTTCGTCTTCCAGTTCTTCAACCTGCTGCCGGTCCTCACCGCCGAGGAGAACCTGGTGCTGCCGCTCTCAATCGCCGGGCGCAAGCCCGACCAGGAGTGGCTGGAGCAGCTGATCCGCACCGTCGGCCTCGAGGATCGCCGCACGCACCGCCCTTCAGAGCTCTCCGGCGGCCAGCAGCAACGCGTTGCGGTCGCCCGCGCACTGGTCTCCAAGCCCGCGGTTGTCTTCGCCGACGAGCCCACCGGCAACCTCGACTCCAAGGCCAGCGCCGAGGTCCTGCGTCTCTTGCGTCAGGCCGTCGACGAGTTCGGCCAGACGGTGATCATGGTCACCCACGACCCAGCCGCAGCGGCACATGCAGACCGCCTAATCACCCTTCGCGACGGTCGTCTCGTCCACGATGGCGCCCCCGGCTCGGCGGACGAGGTAATCGAGCTGATGAAGCAGATCGACTAGGCAGGTTGACCGCCCTCGCTCTCAAGAGTCTCTGGGCGCGCAAGGTGCGTGCGATGGCGACGACTCTTGCCGTCGTGATCGGCGTCGCCTTTGTCGCAGGCACCTACATACTCACCGATACCACCTTCGCTGCCTTCGATGAAATCTTCAGCGACTCGCTGAAGGGGACGAGCGTCGTCGTCAACGCAAAAGACGTTGTCGAACAGGAAAGCGGTGAGATCCCCACGGTTAGCGCCGCTCTGCTGCCGAAGGTAAAGAAAGTGGCCGGAGTGCGCATGGCGGCCGGGGCGATCTTCACCCCCGGCGGTTTCTTCGATGCCAAAGGCAAGGCGATCGGCTCCAAATTCGCCCCCAAGTTCATTTCGTCGACTCTCCCTGCCGGGCTGGAGTCGCTCACCTACCTTGAGGGCCACCGGCCGCGAGGCCCGACCGAAGCGTCGATCGACCAATCTGCCGCGGAAGAGGCTGGGATCGGGATCGGCGACAAGATCGAGCTCGCCTCGGTGCAGCGAGCGACCACATTCCGCCTGGTGGGTCTGACCAGGTTGGGCAACGCCTCCTTCGGCGGCGCGAGCATCGCTCAGGTGACGCTGCCCGTCGCGCAGCGCCTCACGGGCAAGGTCGGCCGCTTCGACCAGATTTCCGTCGCCGCCAAACCCGGAGTCTCGCCGGGAGTGCTCAAGCAGCGGGTCGCGGAGGCGGTGCCGCCTTCTGTCCGGGTCGAGACCGCCGAAGAGAACGCCAACCGATCCTCCGAAAGGATCCGCGACAACCTCGGCTTCCTGCGCACGGCGCTGCTCGTCTTCGCCTTCGTCGCCCTCTTCGTCGGCGCCTTTCTCATCTTCAACACCTTTTCGATCACAGTTGCGCAGCGGACCACCGAGTTCGGCATGTTGCGCACGCTCGGCGCCTCCCGTGCTCAGATCCTCACCTCGGTGGTGCTCGAGGCGTTGCTGATCGGGCTGCTCGGTGCGCTGTTTGGCCTCGCCTTTGGTTTCGCAATCGCAAAGGGCCTGAACGCACTGTTCATCGCGATCGGGATCGACTTGCCCACCACGAGCCTGGTCCTCAAGGATCGAACCGTGATCGCGGCGCTTGGGATCGGGATCGGGATTACTCTCGTCTCCTCGCTGGTTCCCGCGCTGCGCTCGACCCGAGTGCCCCCAATTGCCGCACTTCAGGCGCTGGAGCCGCCGCGCAGCCGCAACCGCGTCGTCGCCTACGCGGTCCTTGCGGCGCTGCTATCTCTCGCTGGACTCGGGATGGTCCTTGCGGGTCTCTTCGGCGGCGCCTCAGGAGGCAGTGCCGCCGTCTTGATGGGAGGCGGAGCAGTCGCCGTTTTGCTGGGCGTCTCCCTCTTCAGCCCCCGGCTGGTGCGGCCGCTGGCTTCGCTCGCGGGGCTGCCGCTGGAGCGCTTGCGCCGGTTGACCGGCCGCCTTGCCCGCGAGAATACTCAGCGTAACCCGGCGCGGACGGCAGTGACCGCTGCGGCGCTGATGATCGGCCTCGCCGTGGTCGCCTTCGTCACCGTATTCGCCGCCGGGATCAAGGGCTCGATCTCTTCTGCCGTCGACGAAAGCTTCCAGGGCGAGCTGGTGATCCGCAATAGCGACGGCTTCACTCCGATCTCTCCCGGTGCCGCGGTGGCCGCTCGGCATGTGCCGGGGGTCGAAGTCGTCTCGACCCTACGCAGTGCCCAGGCGAAGCTGGTTGGCAGCGGCGGCAAGCCGCGCGTCTCGGCCTTGGAAGGAGATGCCGGCAAGGTGCTGACGATTGACTGGACCGAGGGGGGTCCGACGACTCTGCGCAACCTCACCGACCGGGAGATCATCCTCAACAAGTCCTTTGCGTCCGACAACAACCTGACAGTAGGAGACCAGGTTCGTTTCCTCACCCAAATCGGCATGCGGCCTTCGTTCCGTGTAGTCGGCGAGTTCGAAGACAAGGCGGGGCTGTTCGGCAGCGCCATCGTCACTCACGGGGTGATGACCCGCCAGTTCGACCAGACCGAAGACGCGATTGATTTCGTCAAGCTGGCCCCGGGCGCGAATGCCGACAAGGTCCAGGCCGTTCTCACCGGGATCATCGACGCGGCCTTCCCCACTGCTGACGTGATGAACCAGGGGGAACTGAAGGAAAACCAGGAAGCGCAGGTCAACAATCTGCTGGGCTTGATCTACGCCCTGCTGGGGTTGGCGATCATCGTCTCCCTCTTCGGCATCGCTAATACCCTTGCGCTCTCGATCCACGAGCGCACCCGCGAGATAGGCATGCTGCGTGCGATCGGGATGTCGCGGCGCCAGGTGCGGACGATGATGCGCTACGAGGCGGTGATCACCGCCTTGATCGGTGCGATCCTGGGCATGATCATCGGCGTCATCTTTGCCGCCCTGATCGCCCAACCCCTCAAGGACGAAGGATTCACGCTCTCCTATCCGGTGCTCAATCTATTCGGGCTGCTCGTCTTCGCGGCTGTAGCCGGCGTCGTCGCCGCAATCGGTCCTGCCCGCCGCGCCTCCCGGCTCGACGTCCTCGAAGCCCTCCAGTACGAGTAGGGCCTCAGCCACGCCGCAGCAGTCGCTTGACCGCGGCCATCAGCTCCTCAGTCCGCTCCTGCTGCTCGCCGTCCTCGGCGCCCGCGACGCAGTGGGCTGCGTGGTCGCTGAGCAACTCCAGTGCCACCTTGTCGAGCGCTGCCTGGATCGCCGTCACCTGGGTGACGACGTCTATGCAGTAGCGGTTCTCCTCGACCATCCGCTCGACTCCACGCACCTGGCCCTCGATCCTGCGCAGGCGCTTCAGCACCGCGTCGCGGTTTTTGGTGTAGCCGTGGGTGGCCGTGTCGTCCATCAAGCCAGTGTACCCCCAGGGGGTATATCCCGGTCCACACAAGGCGCTCCGGTGCGCTTATGCACCTCAAGCGTGCATAAAGCGCACGGAAGTCAGCCTAGGGCCATGCGGATCGCGCCAGCGACCTCGAACATCGCCGCGCGGGCGCTGGGGCAAATTGCGGTCAGGTTGGCGAAGCCGTGGATCAGGCCTGAGTGGCGCTGCAGCGCCACCTTCACGCCTGCCTCGCGCATCCGGGTCGCGTAGGTCTCACCCTCGTCGCGGAGGGGGTCGAAGCCCGCGGTGGCGACATAGGCGGGGGGCAGGTTCGAGGTGTCGGGGGCGCGCATGATCGAGACGCGGGGGTCATCGTGGGCACAGCCGTCAGGCAGGTAGTGGCTTTCGAACCAGTCCATGTCGTTGCGGGTCAAGAGGAAGCCCTCGGCGAAGGTGTCGCGCGAGGCCTGACCGCCCACGGAGTCGGCGGCCGGGTAGAGCAGGACCTGCATCGCCGGCTGCGGCCCGCCGGCCTCGCGCGCCTGGAGGCAGACCACCGCGGCGAGGTTGCCGCCGGCGCTGTCGCCGGCAACCGCGATTCGGGAGGGGTCGGCGCCGAGCTCGCCAGCGTGCTCCGCGGCCCAGGTAAACGCGGCGACCGCGTCCTCGACCGGGGCAGGGAAGGGATGCTCGGGAGCGAGGCGGTAGTCGATCGAGAGCACGCGGCAGCCGCTGTAGTCGGCGAGGAAGCGGCAGAGGCCGTCGTGGGTCTCGAGGTCGCCGATCACCCAGCCGCCGCCGTGGTAGTAAACAACCAGCGGCTGCGGTGGGCTGGGCGCGTCGAGGGAGACGTAGAGCCGGGCCGGGATTTGACCCTCCGGCCCTGGGATCGCCAGGTCTTCGATTCGCCCCATTGGCCTGGGCGGGCCGTTCACCACCGGGACCCCAGCCAGGTTCTCGGCGCGTGCTTGCTCGACCGAGCGACCCTCGACCAGCGAAAACTCTCCCTCCAGTGTCGCCAGGCGCAACAGCATCTGAATGTCGGGAGCAAGCTCCTGTCCGTCGAGCCGGGGTGGCGCCCCAAGCAACCTCCGCAGCGTGCGCGGGCGTAGCCCGCAAGCGCGCCGAGCGGCCCAATGTTGCATCCGTGGTGGGGGCTGCGGCGGAGCCAAGTCGCAGCAGGCTATGCGATCCGGAGTGTGACGAAACTAACGGGACCTACACGCTCGGTCGCTAGCCTGGACGGAGAGGCGATGGAGGCAGCGACCACAACCGCTCCGCGGCCGGCCACCCGGGTGCCCGAGCGACGGCTGCCACCGGGTCCACCGTTGCCGAAGCCGATCCAGACCGCGATCTGGTCGCGGCAGGCAAGGCGGCTCCTCTATTCCTGCCAGGACCGTTATGGCGACATGTTCACCATCCGCGTCGCCTACGAAGGCACCTGGGTGATGTTGGCCGACCCAGCCGCGATCAAGCAGGTCTTCACCGGCGATCCGAAGGTCTTCCATGCTGGAGAGGGCAACCAGATTCTCGCCACAGTCCTCGGCCAGAACTCGGTCCTCGTCCTCGACGAGAAGCCCCACATGCGCCAGCGCAAGCTGTTGCTGCCGCCTTTCCACGGTGGCCGGATGCAGGGCTACGAAGCGACGATGAGCGAGATCGCCGAGCGCGAGATCGCGAGCTGGCCCACCGGTACCCCCTACAAGCTGCGTCCGCGAATGCAGGCGATGACCCTCGAGATCATCCTGCAGACAGTCTTCGGCGTTCGCGATGGCGAGCGGATGAGCGAGCTGCGAACGACCTTGCGCGAGTTCCTCGACATCACGACCAACCCCCAGTTCCTCCTCCCGCTTCTGCTCGTCGGTCCGGACCGGATCCGCAGGCTCGGCCCCTTCCGCCGCCGCATGGACCGGGTCGATGAGCTGATCTACCGTGAGATTGCCGAGCGCCGTCGCACGGGGGACGTCGAGCAGCGCGACGACATCCTCTCGATGCTGGTCGCGGCGCGCCACGAAGACGGCAGCCCGATGAGCGACGAGGAGATGCGCGACGAGCTGCTCACCCTGCTGGTCGCCGGTCACGAGACCACGGCGACCTCGCTCTCGTGGGCGGTCGAGCGACTGGTTCGCCATCCCGAGAAGTTGGAGCGCCTGCGGGCTGAGGTCATTGAGGGCCGCGAGGAGTACCTAACGGCGACGATCCAGGAGACGCTGCGTTTGCGCCCGGTGATCTCGATCGTCCTGCGCAAGCTCACCGAGCCGGTACAGATCGGCGGCTACGAGCTGCCGGCCGGTGTCTCGGTGGCTCCATGCGTCTACCTTGCTCACCGCAACCCCGAGGTCTATCCCGAACCCGAGCGCTTCCTGCCCGAGCGCTTCCTCGAGAACCCACCCGGCACCTACACCTGGATCCCCTTCGGCGGCGGCGTCCGCCGCTGCCTCGGCGCCTCCTTCGCCCAGTTCGAGATGGCCGTCGTCCTCAAGGAGCTGGTCAAGCGTCATCAGATCCGCCCGGCAAACCCCAAGCCCGAGCGGGTTTTCCGTCGTGCCATCACCGAGACTCCGCGCCACGACGCCGAGGTCGTTCTCGGTTAAGAGGGCTCTTCAGCCTCAACCAGTCGCAGGCACGGTGGCAGTAGGGCACCGAGGAGGTAGAGAACGGAAACGACCGCCCACGTCTTGCGCCCGATCTGCGTGCCGGGTTCGGAGATTTCGACGATCACCAGAACGGCCAGCAGCATGAGCACGATCATCGATCCGAGCACCGCTGCATCGACCAGCGGGCCGTCGTCGTCTCGCTTGAACGAGAGCAGCAGCGAGGCCTGACCGGCGGCCACGGCGACGATCGCAAGCGTCAACACGGCACTGTGTCCTGCCAGGAACACAAACGGGCCGTTGGAGAGGAAGGCCTCGAGCGCGACGATATAGGCGGCAACCGAGAGGCCGATCGTCAGGCCGCCGAGACCGGTCAGCTGGGGTTGGCGCTCGATCAGGCGAAAGCCGGGCAGGGACGAAAGGCTGAAGAGCACGAACAGGATGACTGCAGGGAAGACCTTGCTGTTGACGTCTTCGTTTGAGTCCGAGTGGCCAAGGATCGTGACGATCAGGACGGCGGCACCGAGACCGAGTGCGGCGACTCCGATCCGCCCGAGCGTCGCCCTCCGGATTTCTTGACCACCCATCTTCCGGGCCGGCTCAGCCGCAGCCGGTGTTGTTGCCGCAGCTGCTGCACGTGTAGCAGCTGCCAGTGCGCTGCATCATGCCGCCGCACTGCTCACAGGCCGGGCCTAGGTCGAGGCCGGACATCTTGGCTGGGACTACCGGTGGGGTTTCGGTGAAGGCCGTCGAGGCCGGGACGGCCTGGCCCCCACTTGCCTTGGCCTTCTCGGCGCCGTTGCCGTTGCCTGGCTTCTTGGAGTGGCCATTTCCACCGTTGGCCGGGCCCGCGGTGCCGCCGCTGGTGTCGATCCCGAGGCCGAGCTGGGTTGTCTCGGCGTCGCGTTTGGCGCGCACCTCGGCGGTGAGGATGCCGAGGTCCTCAAGCACTTCGGTGTCCTCGATGAAGCGGCTCGCGACCCAGCGCATGATGTAGTCGGGCAGCGATTTGGCGAAGGGGATCTCCGGGTTGCCGGTGATGCCCTCTGGCTCGAAGCGCATGTAGCTGAACTTGCGCACGAAGGTCTCCAGCGGCACCCCGTACTGGAGGCCGATCGAGATCGCCGTGGCGAAGGCGTTGAGCAGCCCGCGCATCGTCGAGCCCTCCTTGCCAATGTCGGTGAGGAAGATCTCGCCGACATTGGCATCCTCGTACTTGCCGGCGGTGATGTAGCCCTCGTGGCCGGCGATCGAGAACTTGTGGGTGATCGACTCGCGCTCGCGCGGCATCTTCTTGCGCACCGGGACGGGTGCCGGTGCGTCTGCCTCGCCCCCCTTTTCCTCCTGTGCGTCGGTGCGCAGCGCCTGCGCGGTCTTAGAGCCGTCGCGGTAGATCGCGAGGGCCTTGAGGCCGCCCTTCCAGCCCCGGGTGTAAGCATCGGCGATGTCCTCGACCGTGGCCGTCTGCGGCAGGTTGACCGTCTTGGAGATCGCGCCCGAGATAAAGGGTTGCGTCGCCGCCATCATGTCGATATGGCCGGTGTGGGAGATCGCCCGCTCGCCGACCGCGACGTCGAAGACCGGCAGGTGTTCGTCCTGCAGGCCGGGCGCGCCGATGATCGTCGCGTTCTCGGCGATGTGGGCGTCGATCTGCTCGACCTGGGGCTCGGCGTAGCCGAGCGTGCGCAGCGCCAGCGGCACCGACTTGTTGACGATCGTCATCTGACCGCCGCCGACCAGCTCCTTGAACTTGACCAGGGAGAAGTCGGGCTCGATCCCGGTCGTATCGCAGTCCATTAGGAAGCTGATCGTCCCGGTCGGCGCCAGCACCGTCGCCTGGGCGTTGCGGTAGCCGTGCTCCTCGCCGAGCTCGACCGCTTCGTCCCATGACCGCTGCGCGGCTTCAAGCAGCTCGCCCTTGATCCCGGTCTCGTCGATGTCGTAGGAGGCGTCGCGGTGCATCCGCATCACCCCGTTGTGGGGCTCGCGGTTTTTGTCGTACTCCTCGTAGGGGCCGGTCGCCCCGGCCGCGATCAGCGCCGACTGGCGGTAGGCGCGGCCGGTCATCAGCGCCGTGATCGCGGCGGCAACGTTGCGACCCTCGACCGAGTCGTAGGGGAGGCCGTCGGACATCAGCAGGGCGCCGAGGTTGGCGTAGCCGAGGCCGAGCTGGCGGAACTTGTTGGCGTTCTCGGTGATCTCCTCGGTCGGGTAGCTGGAGAAGCCGACGACGATCTCCTGGGCGAGGAAGACGATGTCGACCGCGTGCTCGAACTCCCCGGCATCGAAGCTGCCGTCGGCGCGGCGGAATTTCATCAGGTTGAGCGAGGCCAGGTTGCAGGCCGAGTCGTCGACGTGCATGTACTCGCTGCAGGGGTTGGAGGCGTTGATCCGCCCCGACTCCGGGCAGGTGTGCCAGCGGTTGATGATCGTGTCGTACTGGACGCCGGGGTCGGCGCAGCGCCAGGCGGCGTCGGCGATCTGGTTCATCAGCTCGCGCGCGTCGAGCGTCTTCACCGTCGCGCCGTCGGTACGCGCGGTCAGGTGCCAGTCCTCGCCGGCCTCGACCGCCTCCATGAACTCGTCGCTTACCCGCACCGAGTTGTTGGCGTTCTGGTACTGAATCGAGGTGAAGCCCTCGCCGTCGATCGACATGTCGAAGCCGGCATCGCGCAGGGCCTCGGCCTTCTTCTCCTCGTCAGCCTTGCACCAGATGAAGTGCTCAATGTCGGGATGGTCGACATTGAGCACGACCATCTTCGCCGCCCGCCGCGTCTTGCCACCAGACTTGATCGTCCCTGCCCAGGAGTCGGCGCCGCGCATGAAGCTGACCGGCCCGCTCGCCGTGCCGCCCTTGGCCAGTTGCTCCATCGAGCCGCGGATGTTGGAGAGGTTGATCCCCGAGCCGGAGCCGCCGCGGAAGATCTTGCCCTCCTTGGTGTTCCAGGCGAGGATCGAGTCCATGTTGTCCTCGACGCTGAGGATGAAGCAGGCGGAGCACTGCGGGCGCTCCTCGAAGCCGACGTTGAACCAGACCGGCGAGTTGAAGGCTGCCTTCTGGTTGAGCAGGATCGAGGTCAACTCGGCCTCGAAGGTGTCGGCGTCTTCGTCAGAGGCGAAGTAGCCGCCCTCACGCCCCCAGTTGGAGATCGTCCCGGCGACGCGCCCGATCATCTGTTTGACCGAGGACTCGCGCTGCTCGCTGCCGAGCTGCCCGCGGAAGTACTTCTGGGCGACGATGTTGGTCGCGTTCTGCGACCAACTCTTCGGGAACTCGACTCCGCGCTGCTCGAAGGCCGGGCTCTCGGGGTTGCCGATCACCGCGTCGCGGATCTCCCACTCAATTTCGTCGAAAGGATGAGTCCCGGGAGAGGAAAAGCGGCGTTCGATCGCGAGGCCCTTGAGACCGGTTTTCGGGGCACTGGTGGCGGTCTGGGACATCAAACTTCTCCTCTCGCAGCGACTTTCAGGGGTAACTAAGCAGGATCGTTGTCGAGTCGGACGTACTTTGTTGCGCCCAACCCCGCAAATCCCGCGAATTTCGCTTGCTCTCTATGTATGGTGACAAGGGTGGCTAGTGGGCGAAAAGTTGCACGCGATGCGGTAGGCGAGCGAGCGAGCGCCGCAAGAGAGGCGATGGGCGAACGTGCAACCGCGGCGAAGGGCGCCGCGACCGACGCGATCGCCGCAGTCAAGCCGAAGCTGCGTGGCGTCTCCCACGAGTGGGCCTTCTTTGTCTCACTCTTCCTCGGCGCCGGGCTGATCATCGCCGCGAAGACGCCGAAGGCGACCCTCGCCGTCGCGATCTACGCAGTCAGCCTCTCCGCCCTGCTCGGCACCAGCGCCCTCTACCACCGGGTCAACTGGACCCGGCCCAACGTGCGTCGCTGGATGCGCCGGCTGGATCACTCGATGATCTTCTTCCTCATCGCCGGCACCTACACGCCCTTTGCCCTGCTCGTGCTCAAGGGCCCGCTCGCCTACGCGATCCTGGTCGTGGTCTGGATCGGCGCGATCGCCGGCGCGATCGTCGAGATGGTCTGGATCGACCACCCGAAGTGGGTCGCGGCGCTGATCTACATGTCGCTGGGCTGGGTCGCCGCGGTCGCCTTCCCCCAACTCTGGAACGACATGGGCGTCACCGGCACTCTGCTCGTCGCCGCCGGCGGCCTCCTCTACACCGCGGGCGCCGTGGTCTACGCGACCCAGCGCCCCAATCCCAACCCCCGGGTCTTCGGCTACCACGAGGTTTTCCACCTCCTGGTCATAGCAGCAGCAGCAGCCCACTTCGCCGCCGTAGCTTTTTTTGCTTTGCCAGCAGCATAATTTCGCTATCCTTACTTCACTTCAAAAGTAAGGAATCAGGGTGGATGTAGCCGCAAAACTGACCTCCAAGGGCCAGATCACTGTTCCGAAGGCCGTGCGCGACAGGCTGGAGTTGGAGCCAGGCGATCAGGTGCTTTTTCGCTTGGAAGGTGGACGGGCGACTCTCGCCCGCACCCAGGACTTCCTCGACCTTGCCGGATCGGTTCCGGTGCCGCCCGACAAGCGCGGCGCTTCATGGGACGAGATTCGACGGGAGGCGTGGCGGGCACGCGGCAAGAGATTGAAAGAACAAGATTGACCGTCCTCCTTGACACGAACGTCGTAATCCGCCATTTGACCGGTGACCCGCCGGAGATGGCAAGACGGGCAACGCAGTTCTTGGCTGCAAATGCCGAATTGGCTCTTGTCGATGTGGTGCTGGCGGAGTGCGTTTACGTGCTTCAGTCGGTCTACGACGTCGACCGACGAGGCGTTGCCGAGATGATGCGAGCCGCGTTGGCAATGCCGATGATTTCTGCCGACACGGAGCTCCTCCTCCGCGCCCTTGAGATTTATGAGCTCGACCGTCTTGACTTCGCCGAGGCTTATCTGGTCGCCGCGGCTGAGTTCACCGATGTCGAACCGATTGCCTCCTTCGACAAGGCGATCGATCGAATGTCGTCAGTAGAGCGAATAGCTCCTTAGGCTGCGACTGCCAACTCGGCCTCGATCTCGGCTTGCGCGATCAGCTCGGCGAGGATCTCCTCCAGGTGTTGCGACTGCTCGGGGGAGAGATCGAGACGATTGCCGACCAGCAGATCCTTCGCGTGGCCAACCGGCAGCTCGGCCTCGATCACCCGGCCGCCCATCGCGCCGAGGACCTTGCGCAGCTCCGCTTGAGCCCAGACCGCGCCGAACATGCCGGTCGAGGCGCCGATGACCGCCGCCGGCTTGCCATTGAGCGCGCTCTGCCCCGCTGGGCGCGAGACCCAGTCGAGGGCGTTCTTGAGCTGGCCCGGGATCGAGCTGTTGTACTCCGGCGTCGCGATCAGCACCGCGTCGGCGCTTCGCACCGCCTCGCGCAGAGTCTCGACCGCGGCCGGTGTGCCGGCTCTTTCGATGTCCTCGTCGTAGGGCGGGACGTCGGCCAGGCCCTCGTACTCGACCAGCTCGGCCCCGCTGGGCAGCCGCTCGGCGGCCGCCCGCAGCAGGGCGCTGTTGAACGAGTCGCGGCGCAGGCTGCCCGAGACTCCGAGCACCCGCATCGCTACTCGCCCTCCGGAACGAACTGCAGCTCGACCGAGATCTCGACCGTCCAGTCGAGCGCGTCGCCGCCGCTCGGCAGCTCCGCCTGCCAGTCGAGGCCGAAGTCGCGCCGGTCGATCGCGGTCGCGATCGAGAGGCCGATGTGGGGGCGCCCGTCGAGGTAGCTGTCGACCTGTGCGGTCCGCCCGCCCGCTGTCACCTCCCGGCTCTGGCCCGCGATCGAGAGGGTGCCTCTTAGCTCGACCGCGCCGTCCTCTGCGATCCGGAGCTCGCTCGAGTCGAACCGGAGCCGAGCGTGCGCACCGGCGTCGAAGAACTCAGGCGAGAGCAGGTGGCCCTTCAGCTGCTCGTCGGCGACGCGGATGCTGTTGACGTCGACCGTGCCCTCGAGGCTCGGGTTCTGGCCGCCGTTCAGATGAGCCTCGTAGGACTCGAAGTCGCCGCGGAAAGCGGAGACGCCCGCGTGCTTGACGGAGAAAGCGACGGTGGAATGAACCGGGTCGACCGCGTAGGTGCCAGCCGGGATGCTCTGCTTGATCGTCTCTGTAGTTGCCATCTCAGTGCCCTTCCCTTGTAGCTGTTTGCCAAATCAATACTTGTTGCAGAAACCATCATAGCAGAAATAATTTCTAAAACAACTATTGATTAGGCAATGACCATCTGCGAGAATGAAACGGCGATGAGCGAGCAAGCGACAGGGACGATCGAACGCGACGGCGCGCAGGAAGTAGAGCGCGACCCGCACAAGGAAGCCTGGATCGCGCTCGTGCAGGCGCACGCCGCCGTCGCCGGTCGTGTCCAGGAGGCGCTCGCCGCGGCCGACTTCCCGCCGCTTCCCTGGTTCGAAGTGCTGGCGACCCTTGCCGACGCGCCTCAGGAGCGGATGAAGATGGGGGACCTCGCCGAGGCGCTGGTCATCACCCGCGGTGGCCTCACGAAGCTCGTCGACCGGCTGATCAAAGCCGGGCTCCTGGAGCGGACCTTCTGCGAGACGGACCGCCGCGTCAGTTATGCGACGCTGCTGCCGGCGGGCCGAGAGCTACTGGAGGAGATGCGGCCAGTCGCCGTCGCCGAGCTGCGCACCTCGTTCTCGACCAAGCTCACGGTCGAGGAAGCCGAGACGATGCGTGAGAGCCTAGAGCGGGTCCGTGCCGCGGCCTGCTCGCTCGGCTCCTAGGAGGGACTAGCGAAACCCCCGCGCACGCCTGGCGGCGGCGGACACTGCGCGGTACGGCGTCCTCAGGAGGACGAATAGCGCTGCTATTCGTCCTCCCTGCGTCCTTGCCCCGCTTGGTCCGACGCTCGCCAGCCGCACACGCGGGTTTCGCTAGTCCCTCCTAGGCCAACGCCGCCGCGGCGCGCTCCTTGGCTGCCTCGTTCAGCGCCAGCAGCTCGACCTCGCGACCCTCGCGGATCAGCTCGACCGGGTCGGGATCGCCGTTGACAATGCCCTCGAAAAACTCCTTGCGATCCTGGTAGGTCGGCAGCGTGCCCTTGGCCCAGCCGCGGGCGTCGTTGAGGATCACCGCGAGGCGGGCGTACTCCTCGCCGAAGAGCTCTGAGATCTCGCGCTTCATCCGCTTCGCCAGGGCGGGGGAGGCGCCGGCGGTCGAGATCGCGATCGCCAGCGGCCCCGTCCGCACGATCGCCGGCAGGATGAAGTTGCAAAGCGGCGGCACGTCGACCACGTTGACCAGCATCGCCCGCTTCTCGGCGTCGTCGAAGACGCCGATGTTGACCTCGCTGTCGTCGGTGGCGGCGATGACCATGAAGACCCCCTCAAGGTCGGCGGCGCCGGCGTAGGCCCGCTTCTCCCACTCGATCGAGCCCTCGGCCGCGAGACTCTCCAGCTCGGGGTGGACGACCGGCGCGATCAGGGTCACGCCGGCGTCACAGGCGAGCAGTCCCTCGACCTTCTCGAGGCCGATGTCGCCGCCGCCGACGACCAGGCAGCGCCGTCCTTTCAACTTCAGGCAGGCGATGTAGAAGGGGGTCTCCAGCATGTCGCGTACGCAGGACTGGTCACAGATCCCCTTGCGCAACTGGCAGACACACTCCTTGCCGGCATAGGCCTGAGCGGGCATGGAAGACAGGTTAGATGGACTCGAGCGTCAGCCGGAGCCCATCCTCAAGACCGGTCTGGGGCTTCCAGCCCAGCTCGCGCTCGGCGCGGGAAGGGTCGATCGAGATTCGCTGCACCTCGCCGGGGCGTGGCGGCGCCAACTCGGCCTCGAAGCTCTCCGTGTCTCCCAGCTCGCCGAGCAGCCGCACCAGCTCCAGCACGTCGGTCTCGATGCCGGTGCCGATGTTGACCGGTCCGGTGGCCTCCGATTCGACTGCGGCAAGCGCCGCGGCCACCACGTCCCCCACATATATGTAGTCGCGGGTCTGCTTGCCGTCGCCGAAGACGGTTGGCCGCTTGCCCTCGCGCAGACGACCGCAGAAGATCGCGATCACGCCGGCCTCGCCGAGCGGGTCCTGGCGCGGCCCGTAGACGTTGCCCAGCCGTAGTGGAATGGTGGAAAGGCCGTAGAGGCGTTCGAAGAGCGATAGGTAGCCCTCGCCCGCGAACTTGCTTTGGCCGTAGGGGGCCTCCGGCGCCAGTGGCGCGTCCTCGGCGAGCGGCAGGTCCTGCCCCTCGCCCTCGCCGTAGATCGCGCCCCCGGTGGAGGTGAAGACGACGCGCCGGGCGCCGCCTGCCTTGGCGGCCTCGAGCACGTTGGCGGTTCCGCCGACGTTGATCGAGGCGTCGAAGGCCGGGTCGGCGACCGACTTGCGCACGTCGATCTGGGCCGCCAGGTGGAAGACGACCTCGGGCTTTGCCTCGACCGCGACGCCCTCGATCGCCGAGCGGTCGCGGATGTCGGCCTCGACCAGCTTTGTCCCGGCCGCCAGTGCCCCCTCGAGGTTCTCCCGCCGCCCGGTCGAGAGGTCGTCGACGACCGTAACCGCGTCTCCCCGCGAAAGCAGGGCGTCGACCAGATTCGAGCCGATGAACCCCGCGCCGCCTGTCACCAAAGTCCTCATACGATCGCCGATCCTAGAAGGATCGGCGCGCGGCGGCCCGCCGGTCCGGCCGAGCGCCCCTGCTACCCTCGCCGCCCGATGCGACTGATCGTCACCGAGAAGAACAACAGCGCCGAGAAGATCGCGACCTTCCTCAGCAAGGGCAGCGCGACCAGCGACAAAACCTTCAAAGTTCCGTTCTACACCTGGAGCGACGAGGACGGCGACCACCGCACGATTGGGCTCAAGGGCCACGTGCTCGGTCCCGCCTTCCCCGAGGGCTACTCGAATTGGCAGAAAACCGACCTGCACGACCTGATTGACGCCGAGCTGATCAAGGAGCCGACCGACAAGAACGTCGTCAAGGCGATCCGCAAAGTCGCCAAAGAAGCCGACGAGCTGGTGATCGCCACCGACTTCGACCGCGAGGGCGAGCTGATCGGGCTGGAGGCCCTCGAGGAGATGCTCGACGCCAACCCGGAGCTGGGCACCCGCGAGGAAACCAAGGCCGGCACGCTGCGGGTCAAGCGCGCCCGCTACTCGGCCCTGACCAAAGAAGAGATCGAGCGCGCCTTTGGTGAGCTAGACGAGCTCTCCTACCCGCTTGCCAACGCCGGTGCCGCGCGCCAGGACATCGACCTGCTCTGGGGCGCGACGCTTACCCGCGCCGTTTCCCTCAGTACCCGTCGCTTCGGCTCCAACTTCCTCTCGGTCGGCCGCGTGCAGAGCCCGACCCTGGGCCTGATCGTCGAGCGCGAGATGGAGCGCCGCGCCCATGTAGCCAAACCCTTCTGGGAAGTGTTCGCCAAGTTCCAGCACCCCGACGGCAGCTTCGAGGCCCACCACGAGACCGACAAGTTCTGGGAGAAGGCCGAGGCCGACGCGGCGCTCGCCGGCACCTCGGCTCCCGGCATGGTCAAGGCGGTGACCGCGCGCAAGAACACCCGCAAGCCGCCGACCCCCTACAACACGACCGCCTTCACCACCGACGCCTCCAGCCGCCTCGGCATCACCCCGGCCAACGCGATGCGGGTCGCCGAGGACCTCTACATGGACGGCTTCATCTCCTACCCGCGTACCGACAACACGGTCTACCCGATCTCGCTGCCGCTGCGCGAGCTGGTCTCTTCGCTGGTGCGGATCAAAGAGTTCTCCGCCGCCGCCGGCCTGCTCGACGGCGAGCTGAAGCCGACCCGCGGCAAGAAAGAGACGACCGACCACCCGCCGATCTACCCGACCCAGGCGATTCACCCCGGCGCTCTCGACGGTCCCAAGCTGCGCGTCTACGAACTCGTCGTGCGCCGCTTCCTCGCCACCTTCAGCCCGCCGATGATCACTGAGTCCACCCGTGCCGACATTGAGGCTGGTTCGCAGACCTACTTCGTCCGCGGCTCGGTCGTCGTCGACCCCGGCTTCGCCGGCATCTACACCTACGCTCGCTCCTCCGACGAGGAGATCCCGGCGCTGGCGGAGGGCCAGAGCCTCGATCTCGACGGCGAGCCCTGGATCGTCGACAAGGAGACCCAGCCGCCCTCGCGGATCTCGCAGGCCAAGCTGGTCGAGATGATGGAGGAGCGCGGCCTCGGCACCAAGGCCACCCGCGCCGACATCATCAAGAAGCTCTTCGACCGCGGCTACGTCTACAGCAACCCGCCGATTCCGACCGAGACTGGGATCGCGATGTTTGACGCCTTCAAGAAATACGTGCCGCGGATGGCGACGCCGGAGATGACCGCTCAGCTTGAGGCGGAGATGGATCAGATCGCCGCTGGTGAGATGACCAAGGATGGTGTCGTCGGTGACAGCCGCGAACTGCTCCACAACACCTGGACCGAAATCGACGCCAGCCGCGAAGACCTGGCCAAAGTTGTCTGGGCCGGGATGGACCAGGACCGGATTCTCGGCCCCTGCAAGGTTTGCGAAGAAGCTGGTCGCAAGAAGGAGGACGGCTCGCCGCACATGCTGCGGGTGATCCGGGCAAAGAAGTCGGGCAAGCGCTTCGTCGGCTGCAGCGGCTGGACGCTCGACGATCCCGAGTCCTGCGACCAGACTTTCCCGCTACCTCAGCGTGGCGACGTCTTCAAACTCGAGGAACGCTGCTCGATCTGCGGCGAGACGCCACGGCTGAAAGTCCAGCCCTTCCGCGGCCGCCCCTGGAACCTCTGCCTCAACGACGACTGTGAGTCGATGCAGGAGATGAAGAGGAAACGCGCCGAACGCGAAGCGGCGAAAGCGGCCAAAGAAGCGATGGCGAAGCAGCCACTGCCGAAAGGCGACGAGGACAAGGCGCCCGCGAAGAAAACGACGAAGGTCGCGAGCAAAGCCGACACAGCCACCCGCGGGCGCAAGCGCGCCAAGGCCGCGGCCAAAGGCTGAGGGACCGGGCTTGTTCGTCTCCCTTGAGGGGATCGACGGTTCCGGTAAGAGCACCCAGGCGAAGTTGCTGGCCGAAGCGCTCGGCCCGGAGACGCTGTTGATCCGAGAGCCGGGTGGGACCGAGGCGGCGGAGCGCATCCGTGAGCTCCTCGCCGATCCCGAGTTGGCACTCGATCCCCTCGCTGAGTTGCTCCTCTTCCTTGCGGCGCGAGCGGACCTGACCGCCCGGGTGATCCGCCCGGCGCTGGAGGCGGACCTCGATGTCGTCTCCGATCGCTTCGCCGACTCCAGCGTCGCCTACCAAGGCGCCGCCCGCGGGCTCGGCGCCCCCGAGGTCATCTCCCTCACCGATGCGGCTACTGAGGGGCTTTGGCCCGACGTCACGGTGCTGTTGCGGGTCGATCCCGAGGTCGGCCTCGGCCGCGCCGATGGCAGCGACCGGTTTGAGTCCGAGGGCCTGGAGCTACAGCGCGCCGTGGCCGAGGCATATGAGGAAATAGCCATGATCGCCTCGGACCGGGTCGTCGTCGTCGACGGGGCCGGAAGCGTCGAAGAGGTCCACCAGCGCGTGATGGAGGCCGTCAGTGCCAGAACCGCTGGTTGAGGTAACCGAGCATCAGCGGCGGGCTCGGGTCGCGCTGACTGCCGCGCTTGCGTCGGGGCCGAGCCATGCGTATCTCTTTAGAGGTCCGCGTGGGGCGGGCAAGGCGCGTGCTGCGCGTGCGTTTGCCGCTGAGCTTCTGGCTACCGGGGCCGCGGCTCCGGACGACGCGCGGCGGCGTGTATTGCTTGACCCTTCGCCCCATCCCGACCTTGTCTGGCTGACGCCGCGTGGTGCCCAGCACATGGTCGAGGAGGTACGCGAGAAGGTGATCCGCTCCGCCTCTTATCGCCCCTTCGAGGGCGAGAAGCGTGTCTTCGTGATCGAGGCGGCGGAGTCGATGCGCGACGAGAGCCAAAACGCGCTGCTGAAGACGTTGGAGGAGCCGCCCGGCTTCGTCCACCTACTTCTTCTCACCGCAGAGCCCACGGCTCTCCTAGAGACGATCGCCTCCCGTTGCCAGCCGATCGACTTCGCCCCGCTGCCTGCGGAAGCTGTTGAAGCTGCCCTCGCTGGCGGCGGCTCCCCGGACGATTTGGCCGTCGCAGCCCGCCTCTCCGCCGGCGACGTGGCCCGCGCCCGTTACCTCCTCTCGGACTCAGGCCGCAAGCTCCGTGCCGCGGCGCTCGAAATGGGAAGGACGGCCCCAAGCGCTCAGAACCAACCCTGGACACAGCTGATCGCAGCCGCGGAATCAGCCGGGGAGGAAGCCGAAGAGACGACCCGCAAGCTCCTCGAAGAAGAAACCGAAGCGGGAGTAAAACGCAGCGCCAAGGACATAACCGACGAAGCCAAACGCGCCGGCCGCCGCCGCCGCACGGAGATGCTTGACCTCTCCCTGCAGCTGAGCGCAACCTGGTTCCGCGATCTGACCGCCGCTGCCTCTGGGGCGCCCGAGGTGATCGACAACCGTGACCACCTCGCCGACCTCCAGGCTCGTGCAGTCGCCCTCGATCCATCCCGTCCCCGCCGTGCTGCGGAGCTCGTCCAGGACACCCGCCGTCGCCTCGACCTCAACGTCTCCGAGGAGCTAGCTCTCGAGGCGCTCTCGTTTCGCCTGGCTTCCGTTTTCGCCTGAGTTCGCCTGCTCGTGAGCCTTCTCCAAGGCCTGCTCCTGGGCCAGTCGGGTTATCTGGGCCGCCTGACGAGACATCGTCACGCTGAAATTGAGAGCCAGGCCGAGTAGGAAGAGGAGCACGATCGAGAAAAGAGCGACGTTGGTGTCACGCACACCCATCGCGTCGGCGACCAGGCTCAGCAGGCCGGGGAAGGCAGCCCCGAGCAGCATCCCCAGGCCGGCGACGAACCAGACCACGCTGAAACGCTCCTGTAGGCGGTTGCGGCGGATCAACTCGAGGACCAGTGCCATAAAGGCGAGCGCCAGGACGGCGGCGATGATCCGCGTCTGCGCAGTGAGGTGGACCTTGGGACTCTGGTTTGCCGCCAGCGTCAGTGCGTTCATCGCTCACTTGCCTCGATGTGGCGGGGGCGGAACTGGCCGACAAGCAGCACGATCAGTCCCTTGAAAATGAAGAAGGCCGAGCGCAGCGGCGTCAGGAACGACGTTCCGCCGGCCCGCTCGAGCATCCGTACCGGAACCTCCTCGACCCGCAGGCCTTCGCGCACGGCGAGCTGCAGTGATTCGATCTCGGCGAAGTCGGGCGAGTAGCGCTCGCTGAACATCGCCATCACCCGCCGGTTCGCTGCCCGCATCCCGCTCGTCGTATCGGTGAAACGCTGCCGCGTAGCCAGGGTCAGGAAGAAGCGGAAGACACCGATGCCGATCCGCCGCGAGATCGTCGGCTTGTAGTCGTCGCTCTCGGCTTTGCCCGGGTCGCGGTAGCGCGAGCCGATCACCAGGTCGGCGCGGTCCGCATAAATCTCCTCCAGCAGCTGAGCTACCTCCGCCGGTGGATGTTGCCCATCGGCATCGAGGTGGGCACAGGCCTCATAGCCTTCGCGCAGGGCGTAGAGGTAGCCGGTCTGCAGCGCTGCTCCCAGCCCCTGGTTGAAGGGCAGCGGGGCGACCAGGGCGCCGGCTTCCTGCGCTCGCGCCGCGGTCCCATCGACGGAGCCATCGTCGATCACCAGCAGGTCGGCCTCTGGGATCGAGGCCCGCACGCCCGCAATTACGTCCGCGATCGAGTCCTCCTCGTTCCAAGCCGGAATGAAGACCAGTGTCAGCACCAATCGATTCTCCCACGAAGGCCGGCCGCCCCGCCCCCGCGAGGCGTGTCTGAGCTTAAGGGGTCATATAGCCCCCTAAGCTCAGACACGCCCCTGCTGGCGGGGCATTTGTGTTAGTAACTGCTCATGAGACGAATAGGCATGCGGCTGTGGCTGTCCGGGGCTTTCGCCGCCGTCTCGCTGATTACCGCCTTCGCGGTTTACCTCTTCGGCGATAACCAGCGGGCGCTGGTCGTCGCGGTGGTCATCGGCGTCATTGCCGGCTTCCTGATTGCGGTTGCGATCTCCCACCGCGTCTCGCGTCTCGCGCAGGCGGCGGGGGAGATGGCCGCGGGCTCCTTCGATGCACCGCTGACGGTTTCCGGTCCAGATGAGATCGGCGATCTCGCCCGGGCTCTGGAGTCGATGCGGGCCTCGTTGAAAGAGAGCTTTGGTGTGCTCACCGCTGACCGCAACAAGCTGGAGGCGATCTTCGATGGTCTCACCGACGCGGTGATGGTTGTCGATAACGACGGTCCAGTTCGTTTCTCTAACAGCGCCGCTGGAGAGCTGCTCGATCGCGGTCGTCCACCCGAGGCGATGCTGCCGCAGCTGCGCCGCGCTGCCGAGGTTGGTTTCGCGGCCCATCCGGCATTGCGGATCGGCGACCAGGCTTACGCGATGCAGGCCCGCGCCCTGCCCGACGAGCGTGCGGTGCTGGCGGTGGTCCGCGACCGCACCGACGAGATGCGCCGCGAGTTCGCTGAAGCAGACTTTGTCTCCAATGCCGCACACGAGCTGCGAAACCCGCTGGCCGGGATCTCGGGTGCGATCGAGGTCCTCCGCGACGGCGCCAAGGACAACCCACAGGCTCGCGATCACTTCCTCACCCGGCTCGCAGAGGACGCCGAGCGGATGAACCGACTCACCCAGTCACTGCTGACCCTTGCTCGGGTCGAGTCGCTGGGGGCGGGGGAGACCGAGGTGGTTGACGTGCCGATCGCGATCCGCGACGTTGTCGCCGCGGTCGAAGCGCCCAAACACGTCGATCTCGTCGTCGAGTGCGAGCCCGACCTGACCGCTCAGGGAGATCCGACCCTGCTGCGCCAGGTGATGATCGGCCTGGTCACCAACGCCTTCAAGAACACGCCACCCCCCGGCACCGTTACCGTTCGCGGCCGCCGCGACGGCGAGAAGGACGTGATCTTGGAAGTCATCGACACAGGAACGGGCATCCCAGCGGCAGAGATCGAGCGCGTCTTCGAGCGCTTCTACCGGCGCAGCGAGACGCGCAAGCAGGAAGGATTCGGTCTCGGCTTGGCGATCGCCCGCCGTATGGTCAGCGTGATGGGCGGTGAGATCGGCGCCACCTCGGTCGAGGCTGAAGGCAGTACCTTCTGGGTTCGTCTTCCCGTCGTCGAGCCAAGCCCGACCCCGGTGGCCTGACGATGAGCAGTGGACGCATACTGGTCGCCGATGACGAGCCCTCGGTCCGCGAGTCAGTCGGCTACGCGCTCGCTCAGGACGGCTTCGACGTTGACGTCGCCGCTGATGGCCACGAGGCGGCCGAGAAAGTCGGCGGTGACGGCATCCCCTTCGACCTGCTGATTCTCGACATCATGATGCCGGGGCCGAGCGGCCTCGACATCTGCCGCGACGTGCGCTCGCGCAGTGCTGTTCCGATTATCGTCCTCACCGCTAAGGACGCCGAGGTCGACAAGGTGGTTGGCCTCGAGGTCGGTGCCGACGACTACGTCACCAAGCCCTTCTCGGTGCGCGAGCTGCTCGGCCGCGTGCGGGCGCAGCTGCGCCGCCGCGAGCTCGACCGTGGCCCGCTCAACCAGGCCGTGCGGATCGAAGCCGGCCCAGTGGCGATCGACCTCGTCCGCCACGTGGCGATGATCGAGGGCGTCCCGGTTAGCCTCACCCGCTCAGAGTTCCAGCTCCTCCGCCTCCTGGTCAGCCGTCCCGGTGAGGTCTTCGCCCGCCGCCAGATCATGGAGGAGCTCTGGCAGACCGAGTTCGACGGCGACGAGCGCGCCTGCGACGTCCACATCTCCAACCTCCGCCAAAAGGTCGAGCGCGACCCCCAGCGTCCCGAGCTGGTCGTCACCGTGCGTGGCGTCGGCTACAAGTTCGACGGCCAGAGCCCCTGAGTCAAGCCCGCCCAGTAAGGGTGTTCATCCGCGCCCGACGGCATGCTTTGCCCACCGTGAGGCGCGATCCGTCCTATTTCCTAGTCGCCGGGGTGGCTCTCCGCGAGGAGATGGAGAGGCTGCGGGAACTGCCGGCGTTTGCGGATGGTCCCCTGTCCACCCGTGAGCCCGAGCTCAAGGTTAGGCGAGCGCGTCGGCGCCCGAACCGACTCGGCTTCGCCGTGCCCAGTCAGTTCCGACTCTCCGTCACCGCATATCCCGGGATCCGGCCCGGCGACGTCCTCGAGACGCTCGTCCACGAGTTGGTCCACTTGCACGTCGGGCGCGCCGCCGAGCCGCACGGCTGGCACGGCAGGACCTTCAAGGGGACGCTCGCGCGGGCTATGGATGAGGGTTACGGGATCGCTGGTCTGAGGCCGCGAAGCACGGTCCACGGTGTCTACGCCGAGGCGATCGAGCTAGCGCGGCTCGCCAGGTTCGAGCCGCTGCAGATGCTGGTCTGACGATGGCCGTCTCCGCAGGGCGCGCCCAGGTTTCGTCAGTAGTGCGCCCACGTGAAGAGGCGCGCGCGGTGACGCCGCTCGAGCTCTTCTTCGACCTCGTTTACGTGTTCACGATCAGCCAGCTCGCTCACAACCTGTTCGAGCACGTCGACACCAGGGGCATGGTCGAGACGATCGTCCTGACCCTGGCTGTGATGTACGCCTGGTTCATGACCGTGTGGACCTCGAACTGGCTCGACGGCGAGCGCCAGCCGGTGCGGTTGCTGTTGCTCGGGCTGATGTTCGCCAGCCTGCTGATGTCGACCTCGGTCTCGGAGGCATTCGGCGACCGGGCGGGTCTGTTCGTGATCGGCTACCTCTCGATCCAGATCGGCCGGACCGCCTTCGCCGTATGGGCCTTTCAAGGCCACCGGTTGCATACGCACTTCGCGAATGCCTTGGTCTGGGAGATCGGGACCGCGCCGATCTGGATCGTCGGCATCGCCGCCGAGGGAGACGCCCGACTCGTGTTCTGGGGGGCCGCGGTCCTGATCACCTATGCCGGCGTGATCGCGGGCCATCCGCTGCCCGGTCGCAAGAGCCCCTTCAGCTCCGACAGCCAGATCTACGCCGAGCATCTACTCGAGCGCTTCCGTCTCTTCTTCTTGATTGCCCTGGGAGAGACGGTCCTCACGATCGGCAATGCCTTCGCCGATCAGCCGCTCCAGGCGGACCGCCTCCTGGTCCTCGCCGTCGCCTTCGCCGGCACCGTCGCGCTTTGGTGGTGTTACTTCCACCGCGCCGAGGACATCGGCCTGAAAGCGGCCGAGGGCGCCGCCGACGCCTCGCGAATCGTCGGCCTCGGGAACTACACCCTGATCCTCATGGTCATAGGCATCATCGCGATCGCCGTCGGCGACGAGCTTGCCATCGTCAACCCCCACGACCCGTGCACCCTCAACGCTGCCACGCTCATCTTTGGAGGTCCAGCGATCTTCCTGCTGGCCCAGCTTGGATACATGCGCCGAGCAACCGGCCGCGCGCCGCGTTCCCGGCTCCTGGCCTGTATCGCGCTGTTCGTCCTGGCTTTCGTCACCGCTCCGCTCGGCCTCTTGACCGCGATCGCGGCATCTAGCGCTGTTCTGCTCGCCGTGGCAGTCGCAGACACAAGGGCCGATGCGGTTCCGCCGAGTTCGTCAGCAGTCACCGCGTAGAGCCGACGCCCGGATTCGAACCGGGGACCCCTTCATTACGAGTGAAGTGCTCTACCAACTGAGCTACGTCGGCGGGTTGGGTGCATTGTAAGAGCGAGGCAGCGCCTTGGGCCGAGCGCGTTGGGGGGTTAGTTGCGCTTGACGACGAAGGAGATCGAACGCCCCGGTCGGGCGCAGCTGACCGCGAGGCCGCGCTCGGTAGTGATAGCTAGGCAGCGGTAAGCGCCTGCCGTGCAGGACGTTCGCGAGGCACTGGCCGGTGTTGAGCAAGCGTTCTTTGCAGTCCAGACGGCGACGATGTTGCGCTCCGTGGCGCAGTCGACGCCGCTCACCCGTAGCGCCTCGACGCCAGCCGGAGTGCCGGTGCAGGCCGCCATCGCGACGCCCGGTGGTGCAGCGGTCTTCGTTGACCCCTCCCCCGAGGTTTCCGTGCCTGAGGAGCCACAGCCACTCGCCAGGATTGCGACCAGGGCCGCGGCGAGTATGCCGGTGTCAAGCGAGATAGCAGGGTGGCGGGCGCCCCTCATCGCCCGCCACCCTATCTATGGTGTGGCACTCCCCTGTCGAATTGTTTTGCTCGCGCCGCGTGGGAGGTGCCCGCAGATAGGACAGTCGGGCTCGGGCACGACGGGCTCCCGCTCCACCTCCATCGTGCGCAGGTCGTAGATGTGGCCACAGCCGAGCGTCGAAGGCTGTGCGAGGCCGGTGAGATAGTGCATCACGTCGAGGCCGATTTGGCCGCCGATTAGCCCGCAAGCCGGACCCAGGGTCGCAGCCGGGGACTCTTTGCCTCGCTGCTGCTCGATCGCCACGTCGAAGAGCGGGTAAGTGCGGCGGTAGCCGATCTCTTGACATGCGAAGCAGCCGGTCCACCCCGGTACGTAGAGCGGCCCGACTCGGGCTACCGGAGGGAAATGGCTCATTGCAATGAACGGGATGTGGGCCGCGAAGCAGGCGGAGTTGATCCAGTGCTCGATGTCGTGGGCGGGCCAGTCGCAGGCGTCGATCACCATGTCGTAGCCCGCGATCGTTTCGGCGATCGCCGCTTCGCTGTCGAGCTTTTGCACCCTGGCCTCGACCTGGATCGAGGAGTTGAAGGCGCTGAGTCGTTCAGCCGCCGCCTCCGCCTTGAGCCGGCCGATGTCCGACTCGCCGTAGAGAACCTGGCGATTGAGGTTGCTCATCTCGACCCGGTCGAAGTCGACAAGCAGCATCTCGCCGACCCCGACGCAGGCCAAGTTCAGCGCCGACCAGCCGCCTAGTCCGCCGACGCCGAGCACCGCGATCCGTGATTTCTCGAGGCTCTCCTGGCACTGCGACGGGGTCGGCCCGGCCGAGATGTCACTGAAGTAACGCAGCTGGCGATCGAAGCGGGCGACGACGACCTCTGAGATTCGGTCGTCGTCAGAGGCGTCCTCGACGACCCCCAGCTCCTCTAGCTGGGCGAGCAGGTCACAAACCTCGTCCTCGCCGAACTCCTCGATCAGCTGCTCGCGGGTCCGTTGTCCATCAAGGGCATTGAGGAGCCGTTCCCCCTCCGCATCAGGTTCCTCGATGTGGATATCGGCTCCGGCGCTTGGCCTCAGCAGGTAGAGATCGCCGTTGGGCGCGTGCATCTGCTGGGTGGTGCGCTTGATTCGCGGACGATCCATCGAGCGGGCCTCCTTGTCGGCTTACATCGATACAGACCGGGCTATTACTCGAATCAGTTTCGACTAAAGACTATCGCCTATATCCAAAGGTAAATTCGGTACGAAATAGATATTAATTTGGTACGTACAGAATGTCTAAACGATTGAGAGGACGAGTGCCATGCCGAACAAGCGTCTTTTGAAGCAAGTAATTCGAGGTGGGTCCCGGCCGTCTATGAGCCAGCCAAATCCCTGGCACGGGCAAAGACCGCGTCCAGCATCGGTTCGGTGAGGCGGCCAGTGAAGGTGTTCTGTTGGCTCGGGTGGTAGCAGCCGAGCAGCGTCCAGCGTCCGGCTACGGTCTCAGCGCCATGACCAAAGCGCGGTTTCGGACGCGGTATCTCGCCGCCAAGGGCTGCGATCGCGCGCAGTGCTCCGTCCCAGGCGAAGGCCCCGAGGGCGACAATCGTGCGGCAACGTTCGAGCAGGACTAGCTCGCGTCCCAAGTACGGCAGGCAATTGTCACGCTCTTCCGGCGTCGGCCGGTTAGCTGGCGGCGCGCAGCGGACCACCGCCGTGACGTAGGCATTGTGCAAGCGTAGGCCGTCGTCACGGCGCTCTGAAGTCGCTTGGCTCGCATATCCCGCCCGGTGCAGGGCGGCGTATAGCCAATCTCCGGAGCGGTCGCCGGTGAACATACGGCCGGTGCGGTTGGCGCCGTTGGCAGCGGGAGCGAGCCCGACGATCGCTAGCTTCGCGGCGGGATCGCCAAAACCGTCGAGGGGGCGGCTCCAGTAGTCCTCGCCGCGAAAGCGACGCGGTGGATCGGCTGCACATTCCTCGCGCCACTCGACCAGGCGTGGGCAGCGGTGGCAGGCGTGGATCTCCGTCGTCAAGGCAGCGAATGCACCGGCGTTTGGTTGCTGGGATGGGGGAGAGCCACTCATTCGAGGAACTGAATCACGAACATGTGAATCTCGGGAAAAGAGGCGAACCCAATCCCGCGAGCGAGACCGGGTTCGCCGCCTCTTTCTAGCGTCCCTTGATGGTCGAAAGCACAGGAACGACGTCTCCACTTGCGCAGATCTTCACCCCGCCTCACCTCCCCCTTCGCAATCGTTAGCCCTTGCGTAGGAATCGCGACTTCCCGATCCAATACTTTTGACCAATCGACCGCTTGAGAAAGTTCCAGTAATGGATAAACCGGCTGTAAAGCGCCACTTTCGGTTTGCCGATTACCTATGTCTTCAATAGGATGGAGTGGTTCTAAGAACGCCCAACGAATCGGAGGAGTCGCTTTGGCCACAAAGGGCAAAACCAAGACAGCGAAGAGGGGCAAGAAAGCCACCGGCGTTGATCAGAAACTCGTAAAGGCGCTGGCACATGCACTTCGCGTCCAGATCCTGATGATCCTCAACGAGAGGATGGCGAGCCCCAATGAACTCTCGAAGGAGCTCGGAGAGGGCCTAAGCCAGGTTAGCTACCACGTCAAAGTCCTCAAGGACTTCGAATGCATCGAGATGGTCAAGACCGAGCCGCGCCGCGGTGCGGTCGAGCATTACTACAGGGCTACTTCCAGGGCTTTCTTGGCAGATCGCGATTGGACGCACCTGCCGGATTCGATCAAGCCCGGAGTGTCGGGGTCGGTGTTCGAGAGCGTCGTTGATGACGTGGTTAGAGCGATGGAAGGCGGCACCTTCAACGCGCGCGACGACGTTCACCTCAGCTGGACTCCCGGTGTGGTTGACCAGCAGGGGTGGGACGAATCGGCAGAGCTGGTCAACGATACGCTCGACAAGCTGATGAAGATCCACACCGGCAGTTCCAAACGACTCTCCAAGTCCGGTGAGGAGGGCATTCCGGTTACGGCAGTGCTGATGAACTTCGAGAGTGCTGGGGCCGAGGCCAAGTCCGCCCAGGGGCGCAAAAAGCGCAAAGCGAAGAAAGCGGCAGCAAAAAAGGCTTAGCGACTCCGCACACTGGAGCCCATAAGCTTCGCGCCCTTGATGGGCACGGAGCTCGATCGATCTGGTCTCGGCAGACAGCGGCGCGGCGTCAGTCGCGCCGCTGTTTATTTGATCGCCTGTGTGCTGGCGATCGTCGCCAGCGGCTGCGGAAACAATGAGGGCTCCACCACCGACGCGGAAAAGGCCGCTGATGTGGAAGTCCTGAACGAAGCCCTCACGCAGGAACTAACGACGGTGGCTGCCTCTAGGCAGGGCCTGGCGCTGCTGCGCGGTCCAATCCTCGCGGTCGCCAGGGAGTTCCACGGACAGGACCAAGCTCATGTTGATGCCCTGACCAAGGCGATCCGCGGGCTGGGTGGCGAAGTCGAAGCTGAAGCGAGCGAACTCGAAACCCCGGGCCCGCAGAACCGAACTGACGCGCTCACACTCGCCTACGAAGAGGAGAACGCTGCGCTGGCCGAAGCCCTCAATGCGGCGCCGAGCATGCTGACCCCGGGGCCCCGCACCCTAGTCGCGTCGCTGGCTGCCAGCCACGCCCAACACCTGGCCATCCTCCGTCAGGCGCTCGGGGCCAGCCTGACCGAAGCGGTCCCGGACCCGTTCGAATCCGGCTATCTGCCACCCCCGAAAACACTGGCCCACGGGCCCGAAACGTCCAAATAGTGGGCGCTTCAGGCCCGTCGCCGGGCAACAGGGGATGATGCCGGCATGACTGGGGTCCTCTATGCGCTCGGCCGCTTCTGCTCGCGGCATCACTGGCTGACGATTGGTGTCTGGATCGTCCTTGCCGCTGGCCTCGTCATCGCCGGGCAGACCGGCGAGAGCAAGACCAACGACAACCTGACGCTGCCCGGTACCGGTTCGACCTCAGCTACCGAACTACTTGAAGACAACCTGCCCGAACAGGCCTACGGCAGCAACCCGCTGGTCTTCCAGGCCAAGGCGGGGGCGGCGCTAACGGCGCCCAAGTACGCGACCGCGATCGGCCAGGCCGTGAGCCGGCTGAACGAAATGCACGACGTCAACTCGGCCGTCAACCCGCTCAGCCCGGCGGGCGCGAACTTCCTCAGCAAAGATCGCTCCGTTGCCTATATCCCGGTCGTGCTCAGCACCGGCCCGGGAGAACTGACCGAAGCGCAGGCCTTGGCGGTGCTCGACGCCGGCAAGCCAGCCGAAGCCGCCGGCCTCAGGGTCGCTATCGGCAGCTACGTCGGCCAGGCGCTCTCCAAGCCCGACACCGGGGCGAGCGACGCGATCGGCATCGCCGCGGCGATCGTGATCCTGCTCTTTGCCTTCGGCACGGCAACCGCGATGGTGCTGCCGATCTTCTCGGCGATCCTCGGTCTCGCCTGCTCACTCTCGATCATCCGCCTGCTCGAGCACGTCGTCCAGGTGCCGAGCGTCGCCTCGACCTTGGCAACGATGATCGGTCTCGGCGTCGGCATCGACTACGCCCTCTTCATCGTCACCCGCCACAAGCTGCAGCTGCAAGATGGGATGGAGCTGCGCGAGTCGGTCGCGCGGGCCACGGCGACTGCGGGCGGCGCCGTCGTCTTCGCCGGCTTCACCGTCGTGATCGCGCTCTGCTCGCTCGCCTTTGCTGGCATTCCCCTGGTCAGCACGCTCGGCTTCACCGCGGCGATCGCGGTAGTGATCGCGGTCGGGGCGGCGACCACGCTGCTGCCGGCGATGCTGGGGGCGCTCGATTACCGGATCAACTCACTGCGCGTGCAGTTCGGCAAAACCCACCCCGACGACGTGAAGCCGCGTGGCTGGACCCGCTGGGCGCGTGGCGTCGCCGATCGTCCCTGGCGCTCGGCACTGGCCGCGCTGGCGGTTCTGATCGTGCTTGCGATTCCGCTCCTCCAGCTTGAGCTGGGTCAGAACGACCTCAGCGCCCTGCCCAAATCGACAACCGCGCGACAGGCCTACGACAGTCTCACGCTCGGATTCGGGCCGGGCGTCAACGGGCCGCTGCTGATCGCCTCCGAATTCGACAGCCCGGCCGAAGCGAAGCAGGTGCTGCCGGGGCTAGAGGGAGCGGTCGGGAAAGCGTCCGACGTCGAAGCGGTCTCCGAACCGACCCTCGACAAGTCCGGGACGGTGGCGGTCTTCACCGTGATCTCCAAATCGGCGCCATGGGCGGATGAGACGGTAAGCCTGGTCGAAGATCTGCGCGACACGACCATCCCGACAGCCCTGAAGGGAACCGGTGCCACCTCCTATGTCGGCGGCCAGACCGCTGGCTACATCGACCTCGCAACCCAGATCAGCGAGAAGCTGCCGCTGATGATCGCGATCGTCGTCGGCCTCAGCTTCATCGTCTTGCTGCTCGCCTTCCGCTCGCTGCTGGTGCCGATCAAGGCGGCGGCGATGAACCTACTTTCGGTCGCTGCCGCCTACGGCGTCGTCACCGCGGTCTTCCAGCTGGGCTGGGGCTCCTCGCTGATCGGCCTCGACCACCCGATCCCGATCGTCAGCTTCGTACCGCTGCTGATGTTCGCGATCCTTTTCGGCCTCTCGATGGACTACGAGGTCTTCCTGCTGACCCAGATGCGCGAGCACTTCAGGCAGAGCGAAGACGAGAAGGAGGCGGTGATCCAGGGCCTGGCGAACACTGGCCGCGTGATCACCTCGGCCGCGGCGATCATGGTCTGTGTCTTCACCAGCTTCGTCCTCAACGGCAACCCGATCGTGAAGGAGTTCGGCGTCGGTTTGGCCGTGGCGATCGCGATTGACTCGACCCTGGTTCGCTGCCTCCTGGTTCCGGCAATCATGGTCCTGATGGGGAAGTGGGCCTGGTGGCTGCCCAAATGGATGGACCGCTGGGTCCCTCACATCAGCATCGAGGGCGAGGACTTCTTCGCCGCCCGCGAAGCCGCCCTCACGGCGACTGCCGCCGACGGGACGAAATCCCCGGATATGCCGGTGATTTCGTCCCGTCGGCCTCCGGAGGAGGGGGGTTGAGCGGGTGTTTCCGCTCAATTTGCCCAATGCGCTGACGCTGTTGCGCATCCTGGCGGTGCCGGTGGTTGTCGTCGCCTTGCTGGGGGAGACGCCTAACGGGGACGCTCTCGCCGCCGCGGTTTTTGCCCTGGCGGCGCTCACCGACGGGCTCGACGGCTACTTCGCCCGCTCGCGCGGGGCGGTCACGACTTTCGGCAAGTTGATGGACCCGATCGCGGACAAGCTGCTGATCGTCGCGGCGCTGGTCTCGCTCGTCTCCCTCGACCGCCTCGAAGCCTGGGTGGCGATGGTGATCATCGCCCGTGAGTTCGCCGTCACGGTGATGCGGGCGGTCGCGGTCGAGCGTGGCATTGTGATCTCGGCAAGCTGGCTGGGCAAGGTGAAGACCGTCCTGCAGATCGCTGCCGTGATTGCCCTGATCGCGGCCAACCCTGCCCCGGCCTGGGTCGACGCGCTCGTCTACCTCGCCGTGGCCGCGACCTTGATCAGCGGCGCCGACTACTTCTTCGGTTTGCGCCGCCGGATCGAGGAAGAGCGAGTAGCGCGCGCGGCGCCGAAAGCAAAGCCGAGCTAGGCGCTCGGGGCCTCTAGCCACTCGCGCATGGTGGTGTGGCGCTCTTGGTGTTCGCCTGAATCGAGCTCGTGGCGGAGGTCGCCGAGGGTGCCGTAGCGCTCGGCGACGACGTTGTGTCGGTGGATCGTCTCCAGGTTCTCCTGGCGGGCCATGACGAAGGCCTTGGCGGGCAGGTCCGGGAATCCCTCAACCACGGCGCGCAGCATCTCCCGCACGCAGTCCTCGACGAAGCGCGGCTGTTCGTGCGCTTTGGCGACGACGGCAAGCTCGTCTGGACGCTTCATCAACTCATAGATCTCCGAGCTCATCGAGCCCTCGACGATGCGCAGCAACTCTGGTGCGTCGATCCAAGACTCGCCCCCCTCTGGGCAGCCGATGTAGAGCGTGCCGATCCCGCGCTGGTTGTGCGTGGCGACGGGCACGGCCTCGATCGCCCGCTCGATCTGCTCGGGGTCGAAGCCCGCCGCGGACAGTCGTTCGCGGCCAAGCTCAGCGACCATCTCCTGGGCGCACGGGCAGGCCGTCATCCCTTGCGCCTGTACTCCGATCAGTGTTCGCGTTCCTCGCTCCGAGGTGACAGCGGTGCCGAAGAGGCCGTAGATCTCCTGGGTTGAGTGCCCAGTCGCCGGCGTGCGCACTGTCTCGGGGTAGCGCGCGGAGACGGAAACCTCGGCTCGGCGGCCCCGCTGGCGCTCGCGCACCTGTTGGGCGATGTGGGCGGCAAGTACCTCGGCCTTGAATGCCTCGCCGAGCACGACCTCGTCGATCGCCTCGCTCACGTCCTCCTCGAAGCGGGACATGTGGACCCCCGCCTGGCGTGGCTCGAGATCGACGAAGCACTCGAAATTGGCGTGGTAGAGGTTCTCGGTGCCATCCGCCTTGACCCGGATCACCTTCTCCACCCCGGTCACGCCGACCCGCGAGAGGCTGACCTGGGTCGCGGGGACCGACGCTTGCACGTCTGGGGCACTCAGCGGAGCCGTCGGTGTCGTTGGGGTCGCCACGCCTTATAAAGAGTAAGCAACTGCCGTCCTCGGAGGCGCCGCCCGCACCGAGTCGATCCGATTTTTCTGCCTATACTTTGCCGCGGTCGGAGCGATGGGGCCGGCCCCCCGGTTAGGGGAGAGGGTTTCACCGGAGGCAGTGAGATCGAACCGTTGGAGACGGTCCCGCAGGGACTGGATCGGGATTCGGATGCGCAGCCGTTCGCGGAGCCAGAGGAGCTGCGCGGGCTGATCGCGCTGGGCCGCGAGCGCGGTTACCTCACCTTCGAGCAGATCGCTACCACCCTTGAGGAGGCCGAGGTCACCAAGGAGCAGATCTCGGGCCTGCACGCACACCTCCTGGAGCAGGGGGTCGAAGTGATCGCCGAGGAGGGTCTCGATGCCTTCAAGGAACAGCGCGCAGAAGCGACCAACGGTGGCGGGAAAAAACCCGAGTTGGACCTAACCGTCGAGCCCAGTCTCGACTCGCTTCGCCTCTACCTACGCTCGATCGGCCAGGTCGACTTGCTCACCGCCGCCCAGGAGGTGGAACTGGCGAAACGGATCGAGCGGGGTGACATGCTGGCCAAGCGCCAAATGGTCGAGGCCAACCTACGGCTTGTGGTCTCGATCGCAAAAGGCTATTTGGGGCGCGGCCTCAGCTTCCTCGACCTGATCCAAGAGGGCTCGCTTGGCCTGATCCGCGCGGTCGAGAAGTTCGACTACAGGCGCGGCTACAAGTTCTCCACCTACGCGACCTGGTGGATCCGCCAGGCCGTAACACGGGCGATCGCCGATAAGGCGCGGACGATCCGCATACCGGTCCACATGGTCGAGAAGCTAAACCGGGTCGCTCACGTCGAGCGCCAGCTGGTGCAGTCGCTCGGGCGCGAGCCGGAGCCGGAAGAGATCGCAGCCGAGCTGCGTTGGCCGCTTGACGAAGTCCGGGACATCCTGCGCGTCTCGCAGCTGCCGGTCTCGCTGGAGAAGCCGGTGGGGGACGAGGATGAATCGGAGCTGGGCGACTTCGTCGCCGACGAAGAGGTTGCTGAGCCATTTGAGGAAGCGAGCGAGCACCTACAGCGTGAGGGAGTGCGGAAAGCCCTCGATTCCCTCCCCGAGCGCGAGCGTCAAGTGATCGAGTTGCGCTACGGACTCTCTGGCTTGGAGCCGCTGACGCTTGAGGAAGTAGGCCGCACCTTTGGCGTCACTCGCGAGCGGATCCGCCAGATCGAGACCAACACGCTGAAGAAGCTGCGCGGCTTGCCTGAGGCGCAGATGCTGCGCGACGTGGGCTAGGGCTAACGAGGCTCCAGTACGAAGACCGCGATGTCGCGGTCGGTCCGCGCCTCGTAGTCATCGAAGCCGGCGTACTGCTCGTTGTGCTTGCGCCAGAGCTCGGCACGCTCGCTGCCCTCGGCGACGCGCGCCCGGACCGCCCGGCGCTCGCGGCCGAGCTCGACCTCGGCATCCGGGTTGGCCTTCAGGTTGAGCGACCAGGCCGGGGTGCGGGCGTTGCCGGCGTTGGAGCCGATCACCGAGAGCAGCTCGCCGTCGGCGAGGTACACGACCGGGGCGGTGCGCGGCTGGCCCGACTTGCGTCCGGTGGTGGTGAGCAGCAGGACCGGCGCGCGGCCGATCTTGCCCATTAGGCGCCCGCCGGAGAGCCTGTAGATCGGCACGTTCAACTTGCCGGCCCAGCGCAGGGCCGGAGCGCCCATCGAGGTGGAGATCCGCGAGAAGAACCGGTCGCTCGGCACGCCGCGAGTATCCCAGCCAGCGGGACATGGCGCATAACTCGGATATAGGCCGAGTAAGGCGCCAGGCCATAAGGTTGTGTCGATGGCCGATCCGCATCCGTTCCGCCTCGCCGCCGAAGCCAAGGACCTGGATCTCCTGGCTGAGGCACTGCGCGAGGACGTCGAGCTGCACAGCCCGATCCTCTTCCGCGGCTTCGAGGGCCGCGAGGTCGTCGCCCAGGTGCTGACCCACGTCGCGGCCACCCTGGAGGGCCTCACCTACACGGACGAGCTGACCGAGGGCAACACGGTCGCACTCCGCTTCAAGGCCCGCGTGGGCGACCGCGAGCTAGAGGGCATCGACTTCCTTGAGTTGGACGAAGAGGGCCGCGTCGCCGTCCTGACCGTCTTCATGCGCCCGATGTCGGCCCTCACAGCCTTCAACGAGCAGATGATGAAGCGGCTCGGTGTCTAGAATCGCAGCGTCTCCGGGGGAGTGCCCGAGTGGTTAAAGGGGACTGGCTGTAAACCAGTTGGCTATGCCTACACAGGTTCGAATCCTGTCTCCCCCATATGAGCGATCTTGATGGCCACGTTGTTGCGATCGCCGGGATAGCCGGCGGGCTCGGGCCCGTGGTGGCGGAGCGGTTGGCCGGGGCAGGGGCCACGGTTGCCGGGGCCGACGTCTCGCAGGAGCGGATCGATGAGGTCGGGACCGGGCTGGAGCTGTCACCCGAGCGTTGGGACGGACGAGCAGTTGACCTGCTCGACGAGGCGGCAACGCGGGAGTGGTGTGCGGCGTTGCTCGAGCGCTTTGGCCGGGTCGACGCCCTGTTGCATCTGGTCGGCGGCTGGCGCGGCGGGCAGCCCCTGCATGAGGAGCCGCTCGCTGACTGGGACCTACTGCACGACCTGCTGATCCGCACCGTCCAGCACACGACCCGTGCTTTCCACGACGCTTTGCTCGCTGGTGAGGGCGGTCGCTTCGTCCTTGTCTCCGCGAAGCAGGCGCAGGCGCCCTCCAACACGAACGCGGCCTACGCCGCGGCCAAGGCTGCCGCTGAGGCCTGGACCCTTGCCCTCGCTGACGGCTTCGAAGGTACTGCGGCCACCGCCAACATCATCGTCGTCGATGCGATCCTTACTCCGCGCATGCGCGAGGAGAGCCCCGACGAGGAGTTCCCCACCTTCACGCCCGCAGAGCACATCGCCGACGCGATCGCATTCCTCTGTTCAGACGCCGCCGAGAAGATGAACGGCCAGCGTCTGCCGCTTACGATGCGAGGGTGAGTAAGAGCCCATCTAAACCAGCTGAGGGTGAGATGACGATCCGCGAGCTGGCGGAGCGGACGGGAATGACCGTCCGCAACATCCGCGCTCACCAGACGCGCGGACTGCTGCCGCCGCCGCTGGTGCGCGGGCGCACCGGTTACTACAACGAGGAGCACGTGGCGCGGATCGCGCTGACGCGGGAGATGCAGGCCGACGGGCTCAATTTGGAGGCGATCCGGCGCGTACTCGAAGGCGGTGACGGCGCCGCCACTGAGATATTCGACTTCACCCGTGCCCTGCGTGCGCCCTTCGAGGATGAGGCTCCGGAGATCGTTGAGGCCGAGGAGCTGGCCAGCGTTTGGGGAACGGGGGGTGCTCTCGATCCCGATCTGATGCGGCGCGCCGAGAAGCTCGGCATCTTGCGCGCTCTGCCAGACGGGCGTATCGAGGTGATTAGTCCCCGCCTGGAGAGCGCCGCCGTAGCGCTCGCAGATTTGGGGGTCGGCCCCGAGGGCGCACTCGCCACAGCAGAGAAGCTGCGCCGCCATGCCGACGGCGTGGCCCGCGCCTTCGTCGATCTTTTCGTCAAGGAGATCTGGCAGCCGTTCGATCGTGCCGGGCGCCCAGAGGCCGACTGGCCCAAAGTTCGCGAAGCCCTAGACCGCATGCGTCCTCTCGCTTCCGATGCCCTGCTTGCCGTCTTCCAGATCGCGATGGGGGAGGCGGTGGAGAAGGCCAGCGAGCGGACCCTCCGCGTGGCGGCTCGTCGCAAAAAGCCAGCTGGCCGTAAGGCGCGCCGCGGCCCCGCTTGACGGCCCAAAACAAGACATATATGGTCTCGCCCGATTGATGTACTACAGCGTTTAGCAAAGCACGCAAAACAATCGGGTACGGCGGCGGGGGTGGCGCCGAGGCATGGACGACATCCCGAATTCTCCGGGCGACTTTCCGGCTGCCTTCTCTGGGGCAGTTGGACGCCTCCAGGTCGCAGTTCTCGAGGCGTGCCGGGAACAGGAGCAGTGGTCCGCGAAAGTTGCTGCCGCAATTGCCGCGGCGATCGATTTCGCTGCGACCGAGCCCAAGAGCGTGCAGCTACTCACCGTTGAGGCGCTGATCCAGAGGCCCGACGGCGGCCGCCGGTACGTGCAGACGATCGAGCACTTCGCCGAGCTACTCCGCATCGAAGCACCGGTCGACGATCGCCGGCCACAGAGCACCGAGCAGGCCTTGGTAGGCGGTATTGCCACGACGATCGCTGATCGCATGCGACACGACACACCGAGCGAGCTGCAGGCTGCCATCCCGGAGCTGGTCGAGTTCGTACTGCTCCCCTACGTGGGGAGCGCGGAGGCCAAGCGCTGGGCCTCTTGGGCTCAGTTGCGCCGCAAGTGACTTGCCTGTGTTACTCCGGCGTTATTGTGCAGTCGGTCGGGGCCGCGCCTTGGTCAGTCCGGGCGTGTTCAGGTGAGTGCGGGCGAGATGACAATGGGAAATACCAAGCGGGCGATCTCGGCAGCGGCGCTAAGCGCAGCGGTGTTTGTTCCCCTGGCGCTTTCCACCTCGGTCGGCTCGGCGGAGACTGAATTCAAGGAAGGGGTGAAGGTCTCGGTCATCGGGAAACTGACACCGACAACATTGCCGCGGCGGGGCACGGTGCCGATCGGCGTCAATCTCGGCGGCACGATCGGCTCAACCCGCCCGGACGGGCCTCCCAAGCTGACCAAGATGACAATCGCGATCAACCGCAACGGCCGTCTCGATACTCACGGGTTGCCGCGTTGCCGCCTCCGAAGCATCGATCCCTCGACCAACGGAGAAGCGCTTTCCGCCTGTAAGTCCTCGCTCGTCGGCGAAGGCAGCTTCTCGGCGAACGTGAAGATCCCGGAGCAGTCGCCCTTTCCGTCCAAGGGCAAGGTCCTCGCCTTCAACGGACGCCTGCGCGGTAAGCCAGTGATCTTGGCCCACATCTACGGCGTTCGACCCATACCGACCTCCTACGTCCTGCCGCTCGCAGTCAAGCGCAGCACCGGTACTTACGGAACCCTGCTTGAAGCTTCGTTTCCCGAAGTGACCGGGGAATGGGGCTACGTCACCGGGATCGCCATGAACCTGCACCGACGCTTCTCCTTCGAGGGCAAGACCCGCGGCTACCTCAAAGCTGGCTGCCCCGCTCCGAGCGGCTTCAAACAGGTGTCCTTTCCGCTCGCCCGCACGAGCTTTGTCTTCGATGGCGGCTTGACGATCGACACCCCGCCGCTGATCCGGACCTGCAGGGTGAAGGGCTGAGCGCTCAGCTCACCGCTGTGGCTGTAGTCATCTCTTCGTTTGCTGCCTGGTGTCCCTCGTAGGGCAGGACCGCGAAGTACATCAGGGACGGCAGGAGAGACTTAAGGTCATCGCAGTCGCCACGCTGTAGCCGGGAGTAGAGCACGGCCTCGATGCCGCCGACTATGCCTGCTGCGGAGATCGCCGACGGCGGCGGCAGCTCGGGGAGGCTGCTGCGCACCCGCCTGTCGATGCAAGTGGCAAAGTGGTCGAGGAGCTCGTCGCGGCGCTCCAGGGCCTCTGGGCAGGCAGCGCGGGCATCGATGATGAGTGTGGTGGCGGCATCGGATTCCTCGGCGATGAAGAGCAGAAGCTCTTCCAGCTGGAGGCGAAGCCCCTCGCGCCAGCTCCCAGTGTCCTCGCCGGAAACGGCGTCGAGTCGCGATCGCAGCCGCAACGCCGCGGCATCAAGGGCGGCGAGGAAGCAATCCTCCTTGTTTGCGAAGTGCTCGTAGAACGTCGGACGGGAGACGCCGGCCCGATCGAGCACGTCCTGGACGCTGAACTCGCGATAGCCGAACTCCGCCGTGGCCCGCAGTGTCGCCGCCAACAGACGCTCCCGTTGGATGGCGGTTACGAGATCCGAGGGAAGGGATCTGATTCCGGAAGGGAACTTACCGTCTCCTCCTGCGAGCATCTCGGCCGCGGCGCCCACTTGATCAGGCGGCCAGTTATCTCCGAACGCGTCGAGGAGCCAGTCCTGGCTGAGTTGGATTCTGCTCGTAGCCATAAAGAACCTAATCGTTTTTGTTAAAAACTCAACCGGTCGCGGCAAGGTACCACCTGAGTAGATGGTATGCAAGGGACGATGGCCCTCGCGGGTATGCTCCGCCGATGTCGCCACTGGCACACTCGGCGCGGGCCAAGCAATTCGGAGGCCCAGCACGGCACGAGCTGCCGCGCGAGTTCGTTGCCTTTCACAAGCGCCGCCGCATCATGGACGCAATCGCCGAGCTAACCGCCGAACAGGGTTATGAAGCGACCAAAATCGCCGACATCGTGCGCCGTGCCGGTGTCGCCCGAAAGACGCTCTACGACAATTTCGATGGCAAGGAGGAGGTCTTCCTGGCGGCGTTTGACATCTCTGTCGAGGAGGTCATGCGGCGGGTTGAGGAGGTTTGCGCCGAGTTCGACGGCGACTGGGACGAACGTGTTGAAGCGGGGCTCGGCGCTTTTCTCTCCTACGTAGCTGAGGAGCCTGCGCGTGCCCGCATGTGCATGGTCGAGGCAATGTCAGCCACGCCGGCCGCAACCCGGCGCTATGAGGACGCGGTGCAGGGCTTCGTCGAGTTGACCGGGCGCAACGTTCCCCACTCCAACCAACTTCCCGAGACGATCGACGAGACCCTCGTCGGTGGGGTTGCTTGGATCATCCACCAGAAGATCCGCCGCCACGAAGTCGAGAAGGCGACGGAGCTGTTGCCTGAGCTCGCCGAGTTCATGCTTGCCCCCTACCGGGGTGTGGCGGAAGCAGAGCAGGGCCGGATACACGCGTAGGTCCCTGCGCTGGCAGACTCCAGCGCGAAGTGGAACGACTTCCCCGTGGCCGTCACGGCCTTTCTCCCGAGTTCGTCGCGCAGAATCAGTGCGAGAGGCTTCTTGCCGCTCTCACCGAGATCCTCTACGAGCGGGGTTACGAAGAGACCACAGTCGCGATGATCGGCAGGCGCGCTGGGGTTTCCAAGAGCGACTTCTACAAGCGCTATGAGAGCAAGGACGCTTGCTTTATCGCTGCTTACAACGATGCGGTCGAGCGGGTTCGCGAGGCGGTCCGGACCGCGTGTGCGGGAGGGGGAAATTGGGCTGAAAGGGCCCTTGACGCACTGGAGGCGCTGCTTGTTTTCGTTGTTGAGGATCCGGCAAGGGCAAGGCTGGTGCTGGTCGAGGGGCTGCGTGCCGGCAAGGGTGTCTACGATCGCTATCAGGAGGCATTGCAGAGTTTTGTGCCTTATCTGCGAGACGGTGCGCCGGCGCCAATAGACGGGCCACGTCCCCCTGAGGCGACCGACGAGGCGGTCGTTGGCGGTATTGCCTCGCTGCTCGCGCGCCGCATGCTTGCTGACGGGATCGAGCCGATTGGCGACTTCCTATCGGAGATTGGGGAGTTCGCTCTCACTCCCTACCTTGGCGCAGCCGAGGCTCGCCGCATAATCTCCGAACGATGAGCGAGTCCCCCGCAGCGGAGACGGACGCGCCTGGGGGCTTCGCCACCGAGGCCGCGCCGGGCGTGCTGCCCTCGCAGGCGCTGGGCGAGGCGATCGAGGCCGAGTGGATCAGCTCAGGCGACTATCGCATCCGACCCGAGGCGATCCAACCGGCGAGTATCGATCTGCGCCTCGGAGACTTCGCCTGGGCACTGCGTTGCAGCTTCTTGCCTGACGTCGACTCGAGCGTCGAGGAGAAGATCGAGGGTCTTGCTTTCCAGCGTATTGACCTCCGCGATGGGGCCGTACTGGAGCGCGACCGGCCCTACCTAGTGCCGCTGATCGAGGAGTTGGCGCTGCCGGAGGACGTGCGGGCGAAGGCCAACCCGAAGAGCTCGACCGGGCGCCTCGACGTATTCACTCGGGTGCTGACCGACCGCCACCACCGCTTCGACGAGATCCGCCCGGGTTATCGCGGCAAGCTCTACCTCGAGATTGTGCCGCGTTCTTTCGCGATCCAGGTGAAAACCGGACTCTCGCTCAACCAGCTGCGCATGGCGCGCGGGGAGGTGCGTCTCAGCGACGAGGAGATCCGCCGCATGCAGGCTGAGAACCCGCTTCTCTATCTCGGCTCCGAGGCGCTGGGTGAGTCCGAGCTGGCGCTCGCCGACGGGCTGTTCCTCAGTGTCGACCTCTCGGGGCCCGCCGATCGCATCGTCGGTTACCGGGCGAAGAAGAACAGCCTGCCAATCGACCTCTCCCGCATCCGCGCCTACCGCTGGACCGACTTCTGGGATCCGGTCTTCCCCGAGGCGGGTGAACGGATCGTGCTTGAGCCGGAGATCTTCTACCTGCTGCTCTCGGCCGAGGGGGTCTGCATCCCGCCCGGGATCGCGGCCGAGATGATGGCCTACGACCCTACTGCGGGCGAGCTGCGTACTCACTACGCCGGCTTCTTCGACCCCGGCTTCGGCTACGACCCCGGTGGAGATCGCCCCGGCAGCCGCGCCGCACTTGAGGTCCGCGCCCGCGACGTCTCCTTCATGGTCGAGCACCGCCAACCCGTCTGCAAGTTGGCTCTGGAGCGGACCAGTGCTCCGGCCGAGCGGCTATACGGGGCTGACCTGGGGTCCAACTACCAGGGGCAGGTGACGATGCTGAGTAAGCATTTTGAGGAGCAGGGGGGCCGGGGAGGCGGGTGACCCCTCCCAAAACGCGCGGCGGGAGCCGCGCTTGAGTGTTTTGGGAGGGGTCACCCGCCTCCCCTTTCCGCGGTTCGTTCTTAGCTTTGGGGCAAGGTGCCGTTGATTACGTAGCGGAGGACGTCGACCACTTGCTCTGCGGTTCGAGCTGTCGCTTGGGCGGCGCGGTCGATCTCCTTTAGGGCGTGGTCTAGCTCGGGATCGTGCAGGGTGACTATTGGCTTGGCCAGGGCTGCCGCGTAGCCGGCGTCGAAGGCTGCGTTCCATTGGCGGTATTTGTCGCCGAAGCGGACGACTACGACGTCGGCGGCGCGGATCAGGGTCTGGGTGCGGATCGCGTTTACGCCGGCGCCCATGTGGTCGCGCCAGAACGGCGTGCTCTCCTCGCCAAGCGTGCCGGTGCCAGCGTCGTCGGAGGAGGCGTGGTCGGTGACCGGTGCCGAGAGCTCAACCGGCAGCTCGGCTTCTCGCACCCCGACCTCAATCCGCTCGCGCCAGTCGGAGTGGATCTCCCCGGAAAGGTAGACCTGCCATGTCTTCTCTGCCACATCCTGAGCTTAGCTGCAGGAAGGAAGCAGGAAGCCTCCTCCCAAACACTCAAGCGCGGCTCCTGCCGCGCGTTTTGGGAGGAGGCTTCCTGCTTCCTGTCGTCCAGCATCTATGCGAACATACGTTCGTATGCGATGGGATCAGCAGCGAGTCGAGAAGCAGGATGAGGGCAGGTTGTTCGGTCTGGCCGAGGAAGCGGTCGTCCGCACCTTCGATGCCCCGGAGGCGATGGGAATCAACTTCCATGAGGTACGGGCTCGGTCGGCGCTGAACCGAGTGCCCGGCGGGCGGTACGGGTTCGGCTGGACGATCAATCCGTATCGGGGATGCACGCATGCCTGCGTTTTCTGTTTCGCCAGGCGGACGCATACGTATCTCGACCTGAACGCGGGGCGGGACTTCGAGCGGGAGATCGTGGTCAAGGTGAATGTTCCCGAGCTGCTTCGGGCGGAGCTGGCGCGGTCGAGCTGGAAACGAGAGCTGGTGGCACTGGGGACGAACACCGATCCCTACCAGTGGGTCGAGAGCCGCTACCGGATGATGCCGGCGATCCTGGCGGCGCTGGAGGAGGCGAGGACTCCCGTCTCGGTCCTGTCCAAGTCGCCGCTGGTAATGCGTGACGTCGAGATCTTCGAGCGTATGGCGAAGCGCCTGTCGATCTCGGTCAACCTCTCGGTTCCCACCCTCGACGAGGAGGCCTGGCGTGCCACCGAGCCCCACACCCCGAGCCCAAGGGCCCGCCTCGACGCGGTCGCCGAGCTGCGCCGCCGCGGCATCGACTCCGGCGTCTTGATCGCTCCCCTGATGCCGGGAATAAATGACAAGCCTGAGCAGGTCCAGCCGATCATCGACCGAGCCAAGGAAGCAGATGCCACCTTCCTCGGGGGGGTGGCTCTCCACCTACGAGACGAGGTCAAAGACGTCTTCTTCGCCTGGCTCCAAGAAAAACGCCCAGACCTCCTACCCAGCTACGAGGAGCTCTACAAAAAGAGGGCGTACCTCCCGTCTGAGCAGCGCACGCAGATTGGCAGTGTCGTGAAGGGGTGGGGGAAGCGGCGGGCCCGTCGGCGGACACTCCAAAGCGATCCGCAGGGCCGCTCGTCCGCCGAGGGGCCCGCCGCTTCCCATTCCCAGGACGCCTTGTTCTGAGTCTCCTACCCCTGATCGAGATCAGAGAACCGGCACTCCCGCGGATCTTTGTCGTCCCGGAATCTGCGGAACCGCGCGCCGTGGCGGATGCGTCCTGCGGCAGCGTGGTCGTAGCCGACTTCGATCACCAGCTCTGGTCTTAGAGCTACCCACTCGAGGTCGCGCCCTCCGGTCCAGCGGCTTGGCTCGGCGGTCCCGCTCTCACCCGTCTCCAGTGGCTCCAGCAGGGTCCTCAACCCCCGTTTGCTCTCCGCGCTGAAGCCTGAGATGTGGCCGACCGAGCGCAGCTCGTCGCCGTCGTAGAGGCCAAGAATCAGGGAGCCGACCGTTCCCTCCTCCTTGCCGGGGCGCCAGCCCATCACCACGCAGTCGATCTCGCGCTCACGCTTGACCTTGGCCATGCCTTTGCGTTTACCGGGGACATATGGGGCGTCGAGCTGCTTGGCCATCGTTCCCTCGGTCTTGCGCAGCCAGGTCTCGGCTTGTGTCGGGTCAGGGCTGAGCGTGCTCACCTCGAACCCGGTTGCGGCGGCGAGCGCGTCGAGACGGGCGCGCCGTTTGCCGAACGGCGTCTCCAACAGTGCCACGTCCTCCTCTCCCAACAGGTCGAAGGCGATGTAGTCGGCGGGGATCTCCTTCGCGAGCAGTGCGATCCGCGACTCGGCCGGGTGGATGCGGCTCTGCAGAGCGTCGAATTCGAGGTTGCCGTCGGCGTCGCGGATCACTAGCTCGCCATCGAGCACGTAGCGCCCCGGCGGGAACTTCAACTCTGGGAAGTAGCGGCCCAGTGTTTTGCCCCCCCGCGACTGGATGTAAGTGTCGGTGCCGTCGACGAAGACGATTGCGCGGAAGCCGTCGAGCTTCTGCTCATACGCCCACTCCTCCCCCAGGGGAAGCTCTTTGCGGGTCAGGGCCAGCTGAGGTTTGATCGGTGGTTCGAGCGGCAGGGTCAACCTGCCCCGACACTACCCGCCTTGCGTCGCGATCTACTCTCACGCGGATCGGGGATCGGCACGGCGGCGAGCAGCTTCTTCGTGTAAGGGTCGGAAGGCCGCTCGCAGACCCGATCGGCGGGCCCCTCCTCGACGATCTTGCCCTCGTACATGACGGCGATCCGGTCGGCGACGTGGCGGACGACGCCGATGTCGTGAGCGACGAAGACATAGGTGAGGCCGAGCTCGTCCTGGAGGTCGTCGAGCAGGTTGACGATCTGCGCCCGGATCGAGACGTCGAGTGCGGAGACCGGCTCGTCGGCGACGATCAGCTTTGGCCGCAGCGCCAGCGCCCGGGCGATCCCGATTCGCTGTTGCTGGCCGCCGGAGAATTCGTGCGGGAAGCGGTCGTAGTGCTCGGGTGAGAGGCCGACCTGCCCGAGCAGCTCCTGCACCCGCCGGCGCAGCTCGGGACCGCTTGCCGCCGCCTGTAGCTTCAGCGGGTACCCGACGATCTGGCCCACCCGCTTGCGCGGGTTGAGCGAGGCCTGGGGGTCCTGGAAGACCATCTGCATCTCCCGCCGCAGCGGCCGCATCCCCCGCCGCGAGAGCCCGGCGATCTCGCGCCCCTCGAAGCGAACCGAGCCCGCGGTCGGCTCGATCAGCTGCAGGACTGCCCGGCACAGCGTCGACTTGCCCGACCCCGACTCGCCGACTAGCCCCAGCGTCTCGCCCTGCCTCACCTCGAAGCTGACCCCGTCCACGGCCCGCACCCGATCGACCTCCCGGCCGAACACCCCCTTCACCGGAAAGTGCTTCACCAGATCCGTCACCTCCAGCAGCGGCCGATGGGCTTCAGATACGCCTATGTGTCTCCTTTCAGGCCCGTCGGTGGTCATGACTCCAGGCCGATCTCGCCTTCGACCTGGCGCCGCTCGCGCTTGGCCTCGGGGTCTAGCCAGCAGCGGTCGCGGTGCTTGGGCGCCTCGGGGGCGCGGGCGTCGAGCGCCGGCAGCTCGGCGCAGCGGTCAAAGGCGTGCGGGCAGCGGGGACGGAACGAGCATCCTTGCGGCAGGTCGAGCAGGGAGGGCGGCAGGCCACCGATCTGAGGTAGCCGCCGGGGGCGCGGCCGGTCGATCCGCGTCAGCGATCCCAGCAGGCCCCAGGTGTAGGGGTGCTGGGGGTCGTAGAAGATCTGGTCGAGGGTTCCCTCCTCGACCACTCGCCCCGCGTACATCACCAGCACCCAGTCGGCGGCCTCGGCGACGACCCCGAAGTCGTGGGTGATCAGGATCGTCGCTAGCCCGCGCGCGCGGTTGAGACGCTCGATCAGGGCGAGGATCTGGGCTTGGACGGTGACGTCGAGTGCGGTCGTCGGCTCGTCGGCGATCAGCACCTCGGGATCGAGCGCCAGCGCCATCGCGATCATCGCCCGCTGCCGCATCCCGCCCGAGAGCTCGTGCGGGTAGGCGTTGACCCGCCGCTCGGGGTCGGGGATGCCGACCGAGTCGAGCAGCTCGACCGCCTGCCGGTGCGCCTCGCCCTTGCCGACCCCCGGCCGGTGGGCGCGGATCGCCTCGACGATCTGCGCGCCGACCCGGTAGACGGGGTTGAAGGAGGTCATCGGGTCCTGAAAGACCATCCCGATCCGCTCGCCGCGAACCCGGCGCAACTCCGCGTCGCTCGCCCCGATTAGCTCTGTCTCACCCAGCCTCGCCGAGCCCTCGATCCGTGCCCCCGGTGAGCGGGTAAGGCCGACGATCGTCTGCACGGCGACGCTCTTGCCCGAGCCCGACTCGCCGACGATCGCCAGCACCTCCCCCGGGGCGAGGTCGAAGGAGACGCCGTCGACGGCCTGCAGCGGCCCGTCTTCGGTGGCGAAGCCAACCCGCAAATCGCGCACACTCAACAGTGGCTCCCTGCTCATCGCGCCGAGCTCCCGAGCTCGACCCGCGGGTCGAGGAAGGCGTAAGCGATGTCGACCAGGGCGTTGAAGAGGACGACGAAGAAAGCGCCGAACAGCGTGATCGCCATGATCGGCGGCAGGTCGAGGTTTTCGATCGATTCGACGGCGTAGAACCCGACCCCGTCGATGCCGAAGATCTTTTCGGTGAGGATCGCGCCGCCGCCGACCAGGGCGCCGAAGTCGAGCCCGAAGAGGGTGACGATCGGGATCAGCGAGTTGCGCAGGACATGGCGCGTCATCACCTGCCGCTCGCTCAGCCCCTTCGCGCGCGCGGTGCGCACGTATCCCTCGTCCATCGCGTCGAGCATGTTGGAGCGCAGCACCCGGCTGTAGAAGCCGACGAGCGTTACCGCCACGGCGATCCAGGGCAGGATCAGGTGGTAGGCCCATTCGACCGGGTCTTCGGTCAGCTTGACGTAGCCCTGGGCGGGGAAGAGCCCGGTCTTGTAGGAGAGGTACTCGAGCATGACCGCGGCAAGCCAGATGATCGGGACCGAGATGCCGACGACGGCGAGGATCGTCAGCGCCTTGTCGAGCAGACCGCCGGCGCGGACCGCGGAGAGGTAGCCGAAGAACATGCCGAAGGCCATCCAGATGACGGCGGCGCCGGCGCAGAGCGAGAGGGTCGCGGGAATCCCTTCGAGGATCCTCTGGTCGACGTTTTCCTGCCCCTGGTATGAGACCACGTCACCGCTGAAGATCTTTCCCATCATCGCCAGGTACTGCTGCGGGAGGGATTCGTCGAAGCCCCATTCCTCCCTGATGTTCTGCACCAGTTGCGGGCCGGCGCCTTTGCCCGCCATCACCTCGGCCGGGTCGTAGGCCGGGATCACGTTGAAGACGAGGAAGGTGAGGAGGGAGACGGCGAGGAGCACGGCCACCATCGAGCCCAGGCGCCTGACCGCGAAGGCGGCCATCAGACGGGGGTGCCCTCCGGCTCGGCGATGCCGGCGTGCGCCTCCAGCAGCACCTTGGAGCGCGGGTCGAGCGCGTCGCGCAGGCCATCGCCGAAGACGTTGACGGAGAGCACGGTGAGGAAGATCATCGTCCCCGGCAGGATCGTCAGCAGCGGCGCGCTGTTGATCAACTCGAAGCCTTCGCCGACCATCAAGCCCCAGGAGGTGTCGGGCGCCTGCACGCCGACCCCGAGGAAGGAGAGCGCTGCCTCGAACAGCATCGCGTTGGCGATGCCGAGGGTGAAGAAGACGATGATCGTCGAGGAGAGGTTGGGCAGCAGCTCGCCGAACATCACCCGCAGCGGGCTGGCCCCCCCGGCGACTGCGGCCTCGACGAACTCCTTCTCGCGCAGCGAGAGCACCGAGCCGCGCAGCGGCCGCGCCATGTAGGGGACGAGTACGCCGCCGATGATCAGGATCGTGATCCAGATCGAGCCGCTGGGGATAGCGACCGGGCCGATCTTCAGCCCCCCCAGCGCCAGGACGATGCCGAGCGCGATCCCGAGCAGCAGCACCGGGAAGGCCCAGATCGTGTCCAGGATCCGCGAGATCAGGCCGTCGACCCAGCCCCGGTAGTAGCCGGCAAGCAGGGCAAGCACGGTTGCCAGCACGGTAGTGAGCAGGGTTGCGGAGAAGCCGATGAAGAGCGAGGCTCGCCCCCCGTACATCAGTCGCACCATCTCGTCGCGGCCGAGGCGGCCGTCGGCGCCGAGGAAGAACTTGCCGCCGGCGCCGAGCCAGACCGGGCCGATCGGCCTGCCTTCGACGTTGACCACTTCGCGTTGCTGACCGTCGACCTCGATCTTCTCCAGCGTGTGACCGCGGTTTGGACCGGTTTCGGCGATCTGCTCGGCCCAAAGCGGCGCCGCGAGGACGAAGGCGACGATCAGGACCAAGAGGGCGCCGAAGGCGAGCGCCACCCGGTTGCGGCGCAGCCGCCGGAGTGCCAGCCGCCACGGGCTTGCGCCCGCGGGGCCGGACTCGGCGTTGGGCTCGTAAGCCACCCCCGTAGTGTGAAGCAGCGCCTGGCGGCTACTTGAGCTGGAAGCTGGTCAGGTCTTGGCCGAAGGTTGGGTTGAAGATCACCTTGCCGAGGTCGATTTCGCTGTTGACGAAGGTGGAGACGGTGTTGGTCCCGTAGGGGGCGAAGGGCGCCAGTTCCATGTATTCCTTGTCGAGTTCAGCGTATTCGGCTTCCTGTTTGGGCCCGAGTTGTTCCTGCCCGAGTCTGGCGATCTTTTGGTTCAGCTTCGGCACGTCGATCTGGGCGAAGTTCGTATTGAAGACCGGCGCGATACTTTCCCCGGACAGCAGCGGCTGGAAGAAGTCATTCGGGTTCGGGTAGTCCTCGTACCAGTCGAACCAGCCCGTATCGAGGTCGGGCGTTTTCTTGCTGCCTATCACCGGGGGGAAGTAGACAGTGGCTTTGATCACCTTCAGCGTCGTGTCGAAGCCGAGTTCTTCGAGCACGCCGTTGTAGTAGACACCGGCTTCCTTGTTGACGTCTTCGTCGTTGGTCCAGACCGTGATCTTGCGGTCCGACGGGTTGGCTTCGGCCATCAGTTCCTTTGCCTTGGCCATGTTATGCGGGTAGAGGTCGAACGCTTTGTGCCCGGGCATTCCTTCGGGCAAGATCTGGTGTGCGGCGACGAGAGAGCCGGAGTAGATCCGTTCCAGGGCCCTGCTGTCGACGGCGTAGTTGACCGCCTGGCGCACCTTGAGGTCGTTGAAGGGCGTCTTGCTGGTGTTCATCCAGAAGAAGTAGAGGTTGATCGGGTGCTCGACCCGGAACTGGGTCCCTTCGTATTTGTCCTTGATTTCGGGATAGGAGTCAGCCGGTGGCGGCGTCTGCATCCACTGCGTCTTGTCTTGTTCGATTTCGTTGACCTGGGTCGAGCTGTTGCTGACGACGCTGATCTTGATCTTGTCGAAGTGGCCGTCGGGAACTTCGGAGACCAGTTCGCTGTTGCTTCGCGCCCAGGCAGGGTTGCGGGTGTAGGACCAGGCACGGCCCGGTTCGACCTTGGCGATCATGTAGGGGCCGGTGGCCGGTGGCGGGTCGGCGGTGAGGTTCTTGGCCGGGGTCCCGGTCGGCAGCACGGCCGCGAACAGCATCCCTAGCTCATTGACGAAGGTGCCGCGTGGCTTGACCAGCTCGATCGTGATCTTGCCCGTCTTGTCGTCGGTCTTGATCCCGGCGATGCCGCCGCTCTTGGTCTTGGCGAACTCTTCGGCGCCGACGATGTCTTCATAGAACGGTGTGCCAGGGGAATTAAGCCTGAAGAGGCGTTCGATCGAGCTCTTGAAGTCGGATGCCTTGACTGGCGTGCCGTCGGAGTATTCAAGCCCCTTGTGCAGGGTGAGGGTGTAGGTCTTGCCCCCGTTGGTGATCTTGGGCAGACTCTCGGCCAGTGCCGGCACCACTTCGTTTCCATCGGTGCCGTTGGCATGAGCGTAGGTGAGCAGCGGCAGATAGGTGTCGTACATCGCCGTCCAGCCTTCCGCCGTGTAGGAGAGCCCCGGGTCCAGGTAGTCGGGGAACGACGCGTAACTTCCGGTCAGGGTCCCGCCCTCCTTGCCACCCCCGCATGCGGTCAGCCCGAGTGTTGGGCAAACGGCGAGGCAAAGCACCAGCAGAATCAGACCAAGCTTTCTCAAGTCACAACCTCCGAGTTGGATCGGGCAGGTGGACTGCTCCCCACTGGAATCAACTCCACCATAATCTCTGGTTCGGCGTCAACCCCTGCTACGGCCTCTTTTTCCCTGCGCTGGGGCCAATTCCTACCCAGCGCGATGCTGGCTACTGCAACCGTCGCCAAAACGCCGAGCCCGGTTACGAGGATCGTCGCTCGCGGGCTCGCGGCAGTGGCGATTAGGCCGCCGGCGAGGTAGCCCACTGCCGGCATCGCAGCGCCGATTGACTCCAGGACGCTCATCACCCGCGCTTGCATGCCCGCCACGGTCAGCTCCTGCACGGCGCTGATCGCGCTCACCCACTGCACGCCGTTGCCGATCCCGCCGACGGCCGCCGCGGCGCAGGCGAGCGCCAATGTCGGCGCGGCGGCGACCCCGAGATCCCCGGCGCCGACCGCGATCGTGCTGAAGAAGAGAAAGATCGGCAGCGGCGCCCGCCGTATCGCGGCGAAGACGAAGCTGCCGAGGACCATGCCGGTTCCCCAGCTCGCCAGTAGCAACCCGTATCCGAAATCTCCAACGCCGAGTGTCTGCTTGGCGTAGAAGACCTCGACCGGGATCGCCGCAGCGAAGAAAACGAAGGCGGCGCCCTGGGCGATCAGGAGCTTTCGTAGAGTCGGCTGCTCTCGGATGTAGGCGACGCCGGCGCGGACGCGTTCACGGACTAAGCCTGGGTCGGGCTCGGCCTGAGGCAGCGATCCGGCCGTCAGCAGGATCCAGGCCACGGCGTAGAAGGAAATGGCATCAAGCAGTAGTGCCGATTGGGTGCCGAAACCGGCGACCACGAGTCCGGCCACGGCGGGCCCGACCGCGGCCCCGCCGGTGAAGGCGACGTTGAGCACCGCATTTCCGGCGCGCAGTTCGCCGGCTGGCTCGAGCAGAGCGGCGACGACAGCTCGCGTTAGCGCTCGCCCGGCAAGCGCCAGCGTTCCGTCGATCGCGGCGAGCACGACTACACCCGCTAGGGCGAAGTCCTTGCCGGCTAGAAGCGCAAGGGCAGCGAACGCCGCTGCCTCACCGCAGTAGATGACCGGCAGGACAAAGCGCGGCGGCGGTCGCTCGACCCGCGCGACCAGCACCGGCGCGATCAAGGCCGGGAGGAACCTGGTTCCAATGAAGAGCGCCGCCGTCGCCATCGCGCTTCCCGTGCGGTCGAAGACGAGCACCGAGAGGGCCACGATCCCCATCCAGTCGCCCAGCTCGTTGACCGCGTAGCTCGTGGCCAGGCGCCGAAATTGCGGCCTCTTTAGAGGGTCGATTAGGCGTGGATTACGCATTGTTGGGGAGGCGCACTACTGCATTTATGCACAAGTTTTCCTGCAGATGCACAAGTTTTGGCGAAGCTGTGCTACAAAGTTGACAGGCAATTGACGAGTTTCAGATCGCGGTGCGCAATCTGAGGGTTTCATCTCAAAGGAGGCAGCAAGCAAAATGTTCTGGCGCCACTAGATCTTTCAGACGAATGCCTTGGCGTTCGTCCCAGTCTTTAAAGGGCGTCCCCTCGGGGGCGCCCTTTTGGGTTTTCGGGAGCAAGCTACATGGCCCTGCCCTAGTGGGAGGGCCATGCACGAAGGCCGTCAAATGCCCGATACCGCTTGAAACGGTGTTTCCGGGCGGGTAGCTTCAAGCAGCTACGTAGCATTCGTATCTAGCCCTCGGGCCATGAAAGGGAACCGCGTCTGATCGCGGAATCACTTGTCAGGGTCCGCGGGTAGAAGGCAGGCGGTTCCCGACCATGGCTAGCAATCGTCCCACCAGAGCAGCATTCGCCGCACAGTTCGGTGCGCTCGCCGCTGTGACGGCGGTGGCCATATTGACCGCCAACACCGCCGACTGGGATCCGGCGCTGTTCGGGGTCCTGCTCGCCTTCTCGGTCTTCGGCGACCTGACGGCGATCACCACCCCGTCGAAGCTGAAGCTCTCCGGCAGCTTCCTGCCGATGGTGCTGGCGATGGTCTTCCTCGGCGGCACGCCGGCCGCGCTGATCGGGGTGGTGACGATCTTCGCCGGGTGGCTCCGCTTCCGCGAAGCCGGACATTTCTTCCTCAACAACGTCCTGACCTTCGCCGCCTCCCCGCTCGCCGCGGGCCTCGCCTTCCACTGGGCGACGACCAGCGCCTCGATCACCCAGTCCCAGCCGGCCTTCTACGGACTGATCCTCGCCGACTTCACGCTCGCCCTGGCGATCAACTTCACGATGATCGCCTCCTACTCCTGCTACCTGGATCGCAGCTCTTTCATCCAACGGGTTCGCACGGCTTTCATCCCGGTACTGCCCTCGGAGCTCTCGGCCGCCTTGATGGCGGTCGGCATCGCCTATCTGTACGTCAAGGTCGGCCTCGCCAGTATCGCCCTCTTCGGCGTCGTGCTGATCACCTTCCAGTACCTGCTCGGCGCCTTGCTCATCTCCCAGCAGCGGGCTGAGGAGCTCGAGCGCCGCAGCAAGCAGCTGGCCAGTTTCCAGGTCGGCATGTTGAGCGCGATGCTGCGCACACTCGACCTGCGGGATCAGATGACCGCCCGGCATTCCGCTGCGGTGGCGCGCTACTCACGCGCGATTGCGCAGCGGGCCGGCTACTCGCGCCAGGAGGAGGAGCTAGTCCACATCGCCGCCCTTCTGCACGACATCGGCAAGTTCATCCTTCCCGACCGCATCCTCAAGGCCAACGTGCCGCTCACCGACGAGGACTGGATGCTGATCCGTCGCCACCCCCAGCAGGGCGCCCGGGTTGTCTCCTCGCTCGACGGCTATGGGCCGGTGGCAGAGATCATCCTCGCCCACCATGAGCGGATCGACGGCAAGGGATACCCGCGCGGCCTCGCCGGCGACGACATCCCCGAGCTGGCCCGGATCATCTCTGTGGCGGACACATATGACGTGATGACCGCGCGCGACTCCTACCGCACGCCGATCTCCACCTACGAGGCGATGCAGGAGCTGCGCCGGGTCGCCGGCAAGCAGCTCGACCCTCGCTTCGTCGAGGTCTTCATCGAGCTGCTCGAGGGCAAGGACGTCTCCTTCCAGCACGGCGAGGCCGCCGACTTCGAGAAGGAGTTGGCGTTGGAGGCACGGATCGAAGAGACCGCCGATCCTCTAGGCAACGCCAGTCGCTTCGGCGCCCCCGGCGTCACCGTCGTCTAGCCGACGACCGGTAGGTTCCCGGTGTCTATGCGCGCTGTGACTTTTCAGGCGCCCGGCGAAGTCCGGGTCGAGGAGAAGCCCGCTCCCGAGGTGGAGGCTGCCGACGATGCGGTCGTGCGGGTTGAGGCCAGCGGGATCTGCGGCTCTGACCTGCACATCTTCCACGGGCGGGTGCCGGTCGAGCGGGGGTTCACGATCGGGCACGAGTTCGTCGGCACGGTGCTTTCTGCCGGTGCTGACGTCGAGCGGGTCGCCGTCGGCGACCGCGTGCTCGGCTGCTTCCATACGGCTTGCGCAACCTGTGTCCCCTGCCTGCGCGGTGACTATCACCGCTGCGATCACGGTCAGACTTTCGGTCACGGCTCACACCTCGGTGACCTGCAGGGCGCCCAGGCCGAGCAGCTGCTGGTGCCACGCGCGAACCTGACCCTGCGGCGGGTTCCGGAAGGGATGTCGGACGAGGTGGCGCTGTTCGCCGGCGACGTGATGGGAACCGGCTACCACGCGGTCGCCCACGCCGGGATGCGCTCCGGCGACACGGTCGCCGTGCTCGGGCTTGGCCCGGTCGGCCTCTGCGCGGTCCAGGCGGCGCTGGCTGGCGGCGCGACCGAGGTCTTCGCAATCGACTCGGTGCAGCAGCGGCTTGAGATGGCGGCCCAGTTTGGCGCCACGGCGGTCCACCTGACCGAGGAGGACCCCAAGCGTGCCGTGCGGGCGGCGACGGAGAAGCGCGGGGTCGACGTGGTAGTCGATGCTGTCGGCGACCCCGGACCGCTGGCGATGGCGGTCAGCCTCGCCCGTGACGCGGGTACGGTCTCGGGGATCGGGGCCTATGCGGGCAAGGGTGAGGTGCCGCTTGGCCTGGCCTGGCTGAAGGGGTTGACCCTGCGTCTCGGCCTCGCCAACGTGATCGCCCATGTCGACCGTGTGCTGGCGTTGATCGAGGCCGGCAAGCTCGATCCCTCGCCCCTCGTCACCCACCACATGAAGCTCGACGAAGCGGCCGAGGCCTACGCGATCTATGACCAGCGCGAAGCGCTGAAGATCGTCCTCACGCCTTAGCGGTCATACAAGTCATCCTTCGCCGCCAGCAGTTCGGAGTCCGCGGCGGCGTGCAGGGTGGCCGGGTCGCTGAGACCCTCGGCGAGTCCGAAGGAGGCATCGATCGGGGCGTCGGCAATCTCGATTTCGCCGATCGAGCGGCAGAGGCGCGTGGCCACCAGCGCGGCGTCCTCGCGGTAAGTCTTCGGCATCAGGATCGCGAACTCATCGCCGCCGATGCGGAAGCCGTCGTCGGCGAGCCTGGATTCGTCGATCAGCGCCGCGACCCGTCGCAGGACCTCGTCGCCCGCGGGATGTCCGAGCGTGTCGTTGACCGCCTTGAAGCCGTCGAGGTCAAGCAAGCAGAGGGAGAGCGGCCAGCCATAGCGGGAAGCACGGGCGACCTCCACCGGCAACCGCTCCTCGTAGGCGCGGCGGTTGAGCAGGCCGGTGAGCGCGTCGTGGCGGTTCTCATGCACCTCCGCCGTGAAGAGATTTGCGTGGGACATGTGGGCGGCGATCAGCGCGCTCAACAGCTCGAGCGTTTCGACGTCGCTGTCGGAGAAGTTGTTGGGTCGGGGGGAGTAGACTTTGAGCACGCCGATCGTCTGGTCTTGATGAACGAGTGGGACGCAGAGCATCGAGCGGGCGCTGACGCGCCGGCAGGCCTCGGCGTCGACCCGGGAGTCGGCGGAGGTGTCGTCGCTGCGTAGCACCTGACCCTCGGCGACGCAGAGGCCGGAGAGGCTCGAGGCCATCTTCAGGCGCACCCCTAAGAACGGCGTCGCCTCGCCGGTGGTTACCCGGTAGACCATCTCGTCCCCCTCGGCGATCTCGATCACCCCGGCCGTCGCTCCCGTCAGCTCCTGGCCGCGGGAGGCGATCAACTTCATGATCGCGTCGAGATCGAGATCAGTAGCTGCGATCTCAGTCTGGGTTTGGATGATCGCCCGCAGGTGCGCGCTGCTCGGCTCGCTCATCGCGCCCTATATCGGGCGGTACGGCGCTGGGCTTAACCGCGGGACGCGGCTGTCGTCGCTGGGGTCCCGGCCGGATGGCGATGCCTGCGGAACGTCTCTTCGACCCAGCGGTAGCCGGGGCGTTCTTCAAACGGGGCACGGAATTCAGCTAGTCCGGCTGGTGGCGGTTCGTCTCCCGCCAGCGGCCCCTCGTCGGGGAGGACAAGGGGGTAAAAGAGCGCTGCCGCGGTGAGGTCGGCGACGCCGAAGGAGTCCCCGACTAGGTACTCGTCGGAGCCGAGCTCTGCTTCGAGGCGATCGAGGGCGGCGACGATCTTGGCGCGGGCGACCTCGGCGGCCTCCTCGCTGCGGACGCCGAAGCGCAGGCCGGTGTAGGTGCGGGCGTAGGCGACGGCGCCGCCGCCGATGCGGGTGAGCGGCCCCGGCGTCGTGCGCTCGATCACCGCTTCGAAGCGCTCGGGGTCGTTACCCAGCTCGTGGAAGGCAAGCAGGCGCAGGTGCGGCCCCAGCTCCTCGTCGAAGAAGTCCTCGAGCTCAAGCGCGCGACGGCGCTGTTCGGGGTCCGTTGGGTAGAGGGGCCGATCGGGGAAGCGCTCCTCCAGGGCGGCGATGATTTCGGTCGAGTCGCCGATCCGGCGCCCATCGATCTCCAGCACCGGATAGGTATGGCTGGCGCCGCGAGTCATCCATATCGAGGCCGGGATGTGCAGGCCGGGAACGGCGACGGCGCGGCGGGTGTGGGGGATCTGCTTGTGATCAAGCGCCCAACGAGCCTTCTCGCTGTAGTGCGAGACGGAGATGTGCCAGAGGGTGGGGCGGAGCTCGCTCGTTGCGTTCACGGGATTGCCGTGGCAGCATAGCTCCGGATGGCGCTTCTGAGTGATGCCGAGATCGAGCAGAGGCTCTCCGGCCTACCGGGCTGGGAGCGCTCCGGCGATGCGATCGCCAAGGCATTCGGCTGCGGCGACTTCGTCGGCTCAGTGCGTTTCGTCGAGAGCCTGGTCGACCCTGCCGAGGCGATGAACCACCATCCCGACCTCGCGATCTCCTGGGACACGGTGACGGTGACGATCTCCACCCACTCCGAGGGCGGTCTCACCGGGGCCGATTTCGAGCTGGCCGGGAAGGTCGACGCCCTATCGCCGACGAGCTGAGAATCGACGCACGGCTCTCGATCCCGATGGCCGAGATCCAGCTGCGGGCAAGCCGCTCCTCCGGCCCCGGCGGCCAGCATGCAAACGTGACTGCCTCGCGGGTGGAAGCGGTGTTCGACGTTGAGACCTCGCAGGTGCTGGATGAGGCGCAGAAGGATCGTCTGGTCGGCCGCGCTGGGCCGGTGATCACAGCCGTCTCTCAGGATGCGCGCGGGCAGGCCCGCAACCGCGAACTGGCACTGCGGCGCCTGACGGAGAAGATTGCGGCCGGCCTGGCGGAGCCGCGCCGCCGCCGCCCGACCCGCCCGACCCGGGCCTCTCGTGAGCGGCGTCTGGAAGAGAAGCGGCGGGCGGGGGAACGCAAGCGGACGCGGCGGCGGCCAAGCGGCGATTATTGAGCGATGGCGAAGCGCAGGAAGCGGGCACCGCGGCAGAAGGCTCCGACCGTCGAGTACGTCGATGCTGAAGGCAACACCCTGACCCTGCGCGAATCGCTCAGCCGAGGGACGATTGCCAAGCTCGAGGAGGGTCCGGCGACGGCGGCGACCACGCAGGAGGATTCCTGGCACCGCCGCTCCGAGTTGCTCTTCGAGCGCCTCGCCGTGAGCTGGGAGATCGCCGGCCTTCCCCTCACCGACCAGAAGATGCTGCTCGGCCGCTACCGGATGGCCGACCCGCTGACCCAGCAATGGGTCCGTGAGAGGATCGCCGAGCACCTGGACCGGTATATCCCAGAGCTGTCCGGGTAGCTAGAGCAGGAGACGAAAGGAGCCGCATGTTTGCGAACACCAAGGCAACCAATAGCTTCGCCGTCGATGACGTTCCGAAGGCGCGCGAGTTCTACAGCGAGACGCTCGGGTTGGAGACGAAAGCGCTGAGCGAGGAGTTCGGCGTGATGTCAATCGAGATGGCCGGCGGGCGCAGCACCCTCGTCTACGCCAAGCCCGACTTCGCTCCAGCGACCTACACGGTCCTCAACTTCGAGGTCGACGACATTGAGAGCGCGGTCGATGAGCTGGCCGGCCGCGGGGTCAGCTTCGAGCGCTATGACGGCTTCGACCAGGATGAGAAGGGCATCGCCCACGGGCCCGGCCCCCACATCGCCTGGTTCAAGGACCCGGCGGGGAACATCCTCGCGGTGCTGCAGCAGCCCTCGGCGAGCTAAGGGGCCGCTGGGACGATCGCGGTGGGGCCATCTCCGGCCGGCAGACGAGTCGAGCCGGCCGGCGGTCGAGCGCAGGATTGTGGGCTCGCCGCCAACCGCCTCGATGCCGTTGTGGTCGAGGTGCTCGTGAGTGACGAGCACGAGATCGGCTCCGTCGACCTCGATCGGCGGGTAGTCAAAGCGCATGCCGCGCTGGGACAGCAGTCCCACGTCGGCGAAGGGGTCGACGACGACCGTCGCCTCCGGTGCGCTCAGGGTGAAGGCAGACTGTCCGTGCCACTCAACGTGCATGCTGCTCCTCCAGTTTCGGGACTTGGCGTGGGCGACCCGGGGCTTGGGAAGGATCCTCGGCGTGGCGGTAGTGCCCGCCGCGAAGCATTGAAGTGGCGGCGGCGATCAGGCAGACGACGATCGCGAAGGCAAAAGCGATGTCGAGCCCGTCGCGGAACGGGGCCGAGATCAGGTGTGGGAAGAAGGCGGGTCCGGTGACCAGGGCGTGCGCGTGGGGGCCGAGGCCAGCGAGTGCGTGGACGCCGGCCAAGTGCTGGATCGGGTTGTAGCCGAGGAAGGCGGCGAAGAGGATTGAGATCGGCGGCGCCTGGGCGACCCTGTGGGCGGTTGCCGCCGAGAGGCCGTGGGCCTGCAGGCCGTGGCTTGTCGCCTCCGGCAGGCTGGAGGCGAGGCCGATGATCATCAGGGTGAAGAAGATCCCCAGCGAGAGCACCTGGGCCGAGTTTTGGAAGGTCTGGTTCATGCCGCCGCCGGCACCGCGGTCTCCTGGCGGCAGGCTGTTCATCACCCCCGCCCGGTTGGGCGAGGCGAAGAGCCCCATCGAGGCGCCGTTGAGGAAGAGGATCAGGGCGAAGGCCCAGTATTCGAAGTCGGTTGGCAGCAGCATCAGCAGGCCGAAGCTGAGCGCCGCCATCAGCATCCCGCCGGTGGCGAAGGGACGGGCGCCGAAGCGGTCGGAGAGGATGCCGGAAATCGGCCCGACGATCAGCAGCCCCAGGGTCAGCGGCAGCATGTAGATGCCGGCCCACAGCGGCGTCTCGGTGAAGCTGTAGCCGTGCTCGGGCAGCCAGATCCCCTGCAGCCAGATGATCAGCATGAAGAGCAGGCCGCCGCGGGCGATCGCGGCAAGGAAGGTCGAGAGGGTGCCGAAGGTGAAGGCGCGGATGCGGAAGAGGGCGAGCCGAAACATCGGCGCGGCAACGCGGCGCTCGACCACGATGAAGGCGATCATCGAGGTGAGTGAGGCAGCGATCAGGGCGAGCACCCGCGGGCTTCCCCAGCCGGTCGGATGGCCACCGTAGGGGCGGATCCCGTAGGTGACCGCGACCATCGCGAAGACCAGGCCGAGGGCGAAGGTCGCGTTGCCCAGCCAGTCGACGGGGGCGGGCCGCGGTTTGCTGCGCTCCTCCAGCTTCAGGTAGCCCCAGACCGTGCCGAAGAGGCCGACCGGGACCGAGATCAAGAAGACCAGGCGCCAGTCGATCGGCGCCAAAAGGCCGCCGAGGATTAGGCCGACGAAGAGGCCGCTGACGCCGACGATGTTGTTGATCCCCAGCGCCATCCCCCGCTGGTTGGAAGGGAAGGCGTCGGTGATGATCGCGGCGGCGTTGGCGAGCAGGCAGGCGCCGCCGACGCCCTGGACGATGCGGAAGACAATCAGGTAGGTGGCGCCGGAGCGTCCCGTCATCCAGTCGACCGCGAGCAGTAGCGAGGCGGCGGTGTAGATGACGAAGCCGAGGTTGTAGATGCGGACGCGGCCGTAGATGTCGCCGAGGCGGCCGAGGCTGACGATCAGCACGCTGGAGACGACCAGGTAGCCGAGGATCATCCAGAGCAGGTAGAAGCTGTTGGCGGGGACGAGCGGGTCAAGGTGGATGCCGCGGAAGATGTCGGGCATCGCGATCAGCGTGATCGAGGCGTCGAGCGTCGCCAGCAGCACCGCCAGCGTCGTGTTGGAGAGGGCGATCCACTTGTAGGTGTCGGTGGATCCGCTTCTACCTTCGCGATCTTTGCTGTTCAAGCCCAATGCCACCCAGGAAAGTCTACAGGCAAACTGTGCAGTTTGCCTGTCCTTTTTCGGTATGATCCACGCCATGCCGACCCGTGTGGACAGCGGATTGCTTGCTGGCGAGCTGAGCGTCGTGCTCGGTCATCTGATCCGCCGCCTGCGCACCCAGCATGGTTTCTCGCTCTCGCAGGGCTCGGTCCTGGGGCGGCTGGATCGCGAGGGCCCGCAGTGCACGAGCGCCCTTGCGGCAGCCGAGCGCGTGCGACCGCAGTCGATGGGTCAGACGATCGCTGAGCTCGAGGAGCAGGGCCTGGTCGAGCGCCATGCCGACCCCGACGACGGCCGTCGCACACTGATCGAGCTGACCAAGGCGGGCTGCCTAGAGCTGCAGGAGGTACGCGGCCGGCGAGAGGGGTGGCTGGCCGAGGCGATCGCGGAAAACTTCAGCGACGAGGAGCGGCGGGTTCTCGAGAAGGCTGTGCCGCTGCTCGGGCGGCTGGCGGAGCTTTGACCGCGCCCGAGCGGAGGAGCGACCGGCGCCGCTGGGTCGCCCTGGTCGTGCTCTGCCTCGGGCAGCTGATGATCGTCCTCGACGCGACCATCGTCAACGTCGCGCTGCCCTCGATCCAGGGCGACCTCGGCTTCACTCAGGCGAGCCTGACCTGGGTCGTCAACGCCTACCTGATCGCCTTCGGCAGCTTCCTGCTGCTGGCCGGCCGGCTCGGCGACCTGGTCGGTCGCAAGAAGGTCTTCATCGGCGGGTTGGCCCTGTTCACCACCGCCTCGGTGCTCTGCGGCCTCGCCGACGACCAGACGCTGCTGATCGCGGCGCGCTTCGTCCAGGGCATGGGCGGAGCGGTCGCCTCCTCGGTGATCATCGCGATCATCGTCACCGAGTTCCCGCGACCGCGCGAGCAGGCGAAAGCGATGGGAGTCTTTGCCTTCGTCGCCTCGGCGGGCGGCTCGATTGGGCTGCTTGCCGGCGGGATCCTTACCCACGCGCTCAACTGGCACTGGATCTTCTTCATCAACCTGCCGATCGGCCTGCTTGCGATCGGCCTCGGGTTGGTCCTGGTCGAGGAGAACGAGGGGCTCGGCCTGGGCCAGGGCGTCGACGTCTTCGGCTCGGTGCTGATCACGGCGGCGATGATGCTCGGCGTCTACACGATCGTGAAGACCGGCGACTACGGTTGGGGCTCGGCGCGGACGCTCGGCTCCGGCGCTCTGGCGCTGGCGATGATCGGCGGCTTCGGCGTCTACGAGTCGCGGATCGAGAACCCGATCGTGCCGCTGCGGGTGCTGCGCTCGCGCAGCCTCACCGGCGCCAATGTCGTCCGCGGCTTGCTCATCGTCGGCATGTTCTCTGCCTTCTTCCTTGGTGCTCTCTATCTAGAGCACGTGCTCGATTACACCGCGGTGCAGACCGGGCTCGCCTTCCTGCCGATGACGCTCAGCATCGGGGCGCTCTCGGTCGCCGCGACGCCGCGCCTGCTGCACCGTTTCGGCGCCAAGCAGACCCTGATCCCGGGTTTGGTGCTGACCCTGGCTGGCCTGATCCTCTTCGCCCGGATGCCCGTCGATGCCACCTACTGGCCGGACCTGTTCCCCGCTTTCCTCCTGCTTGGGCTCGGCGCGGGGACCTCGTTCATGCCGCTGATAACCCTGGCGATGTCGGAGGTGCCGAAGGCCGACGCCGGACTTGGCTCCGGCCTGATCAACGTCTCCCAGCAGATGTCGGCGGCGATCGGCGTCGCCGTCCTCGGCACCCTGGCCGCGAGCCGAACCAGCGATCTCCTGGCCGAAGGCCACTCCCAGGCCAGCGCCCTGACCAGCGGCTTCCACTTCTCCTTCACGATCGCCTCCTGCTGCGTAGCGATCGGCATAGTCGTGGCGACCACCGTCCTGCGCCCGGTGCGGGCAGTCGAGCCAAGCCAGCCGACGACCGAGGAACTCCGCATCCGCGAGGGTCTGATTGCCGACGAGTTGGTCTGAGCCGTGCCTGTTAGACGCTTTTGCGTCTAGACGATTAGACGTTTAATCGTCTAATCGTCTGATTTGGCCCCGACGCCGGCCGGGCTCTATCCGCCCAGGCCGCCGAAGATGGCGAGCGGATTCGGGGGCCGCTCGGCATAGGCCGCCTGCCAGGTTCCCTCTGCCCTGACGTCGCTGTCAGCAGGGGCCTCGGCCTCGATTCGCTCGGCGAGGGCCTTTGCCTGGTCCTCGTCGGTGGCGCCGACGAGCAGGTACCTGTTGCGCCGGACCGCCGGCAGTCCCTCGCCCCGGAGCCGCTCCTCGAATTGCGCCGCATCGTGGTGGGACGGAAGGTCGATCCGCACCTCGTATTCGGGATGGCCGCGTTCTTTCGTTTCCCGGCGCTCGGTTGCGATCAGCGCCGCGTGCTCGGCTGCCCGCGCGGCGTCGCCGTCGGGAAGTGGCAGATCGGGGTCCTCCCATTCCTCCGCCGTCGGGTGCCAGTGGGTCAGCTCGGCGTCGACGTTCCAGCCGTGCTCGGCTGCCAGCCGGTCAACGAGTTTCCCGGCGCTTTCGGCCTGTTCTCGGGTGCCGGCGTAGAGGAAGACGTGGTCGCCTTCGCGAGAGACGATGACCCGATCGTGGAACGCGTCGCTGAGGTCATGTTCCAGCTCCTGAGCATCAAGCCGCTCGAGCAGTCGACGAACATGCTCCTCCTCGTGGAAATCGACCTGAAGGCGCCAGTCGTCGTTCACCGGCGCAGCCTACCCGCCACGCTGCTCCGCAATCCTGGTGGTGGATCCAATGACCTTCCGCCTCAACGCCGCAGCCTGCCGCGAACCGCTCCGTCGCCTGCGGGCAATAACTACCGGTGGACCAAATGACCCTCGACAGTGACGCGGTCTCCGCTTCGCTTCACACCCCCGCCGGGTTCGCGACGATCTTCGATCGCCACTTCGACGCCGTCCATGCCTACCTGCAGCGTCGCGTCGGTCCAGACCTGGCCGACGAGCTGTCAGCGCAGGCCTTTCTCGTCGCTTTCGACAAGCGTGGCGGTTACGACCCATCCCAGCCCGACGCCCGGCCCTGGCTCCTTGGCATCGCCACGAACCTCGTGCGTCGCCACCATCGCGATGAGGTGCGCCAGTTTCGCGCCTACGCGCGGAGCGCTGAGGACCCCGTCCTTGACGCCTTCGACGGTGTCGAGGCCAGGCTCGACGCGTCGGAGATGCGGCGTGAGCTCGTCGACGCTTTGGCGCAGGTCCCGGTTGAGGAGCTCGACGCACTTCTGCTCTACGCCTGGGCTGAGCTCTCCTATCCAGAGATCGCCAGCGCGCTGGACATCCCGACCGGGACCGTCCGCTCACGACTCTCACGTGCCCGCGGGCGGATCCGCGCGGCGCTGGATGACAACCGCCCCCCAGTCATTGGCCAACCCGTCCCGGAGGAGGGAGGATCGCGATGAACGAGATCGACTTGCTGCAGGAGCTTCGTGCGGGTCTGCCCGGTCCCCGGGCTGAGAGCCGGGCGTCCGCCCGGGGCGCCCTGGTCGCGCGAATCGAGCAATCCCAGCAGCCTCCGGCGCGGGCAGCCGTTCCAATCTGGCGGCGGTCCAGGCTTCGTCTCGTGGCCGCGTTGGCTGCACTCGCGGCCCTGCTGGTTGCCGTGCCGACGCTGATCCTCGGCGGGGGTGGAGAGGTACAGCCCGCCCTCGGCCAGGTACTTCGCACGGCGGCGGCGGTCGCCGCGACCCAGCCTGCCGAACCCCGACCGGGCCCGGGCCAGTACTTCTACACCCGCTCCCGAGAAGCGTATTTGACCACCTCGGTCGAAGCGACCCGGGCGTGGAGCGTGCTCGTCCCCCGGATTCGCCAGACCTGGATCGCGGCCAACGGTACCGGCCGGGCGCGAGCGGTCTCCACCAAGCCGGAATTCCTCACGGCGGGCCAGCGCCGGGCGTGGAAGGCCGCCGGATCGCCTCACCTAGGCTCCGGCGGGGTCGAAGACTTCGCCCTCTCCGGTCAGCCGTTCCTCGATACCTCGAACCTGCCGACCGAGCCCAGGGCGCTGCGCAAGCTGATCGAAGCCCGCAAGATCCCACGCGTCGACGGACCGCCTGGCGAAGCCGAGACCTTCACCTTGATCGGCGACATGCTCCGCGACACCTACGTTCCCCCGGCCTTCCGGGCCGCCCTCTACCGGGTGGTGGCGGAACTGCCCAAGGTCAAGTTGCTCGGGGAAGTAAAGGACCCGATCGACCGCAAGGGCATCGGGGTCGCCTTCACCAAAGGAAGCGTCACCCACGAGCTGATCTTCGACCCAAAGACCTCGGCCCTGCTAGGCGAGCGCGAAGTAGCGGCCCGCCGCATTCCCGACCTCCAAGTCCCAGCCGGAACCGAAACCGGCTCAGTCACCTACCTCGAATCGAAGGTGGTCGACTCCCTCGGCAAAGGAGCACCCCCCGGCGCCGGGCACCTACGCCAGAGCATCGGCTGCTACGAAAAACCCTCCCTCCACGCCAGTGCAGCAGTCCTCCACGGCTCCGACTCGATCGCCACCTGCACCAAGCTCTGGCGCGAAGGCGCAATGGGCACGACCCTCAAGCGCCTTGAACGCGAAGGCAAGATCCCCAAACGCCCAGACAAGACCCCCGACCTCGTCGCCTGCGAAGGCGACTACCCAGCGGTCACCTATGTATTCCCCGGCAACGGCCCATCCGTATGTCGCCGGCTCGGCATGCGGCCCGCTGCAGATGAGGGATAGCCGGATCAGTCGTGTCCGAGTAGGCGCTCGAGCGCTCGCCCGACCTGGCGATAGATCTGCTCCTCATCGCCATAGGGCACCTTGAGCCCGATGCGGATGACCTCTGCCTTCGTCGGCTTGTCCTCGTTTGGAAGGAGGCGGTAGATGATGCGGTAGCGCGGGTCCATGTCACGCTGCTCATCGAAATAGAGCTTGCGGCAGTCGGAGAGATTGCCCGTGCTGAATGCGAAGCCACACGGCTTGCCGAGGCTCGGGTTCTCCTTCGAGACTTGGGCGAGCAGCTCAAGCGCCCGGCGCTTCAGCTCTTTGGAAGGAAGATCGAGGAGCTGTTGCTTGGCCATGGGATCGAAGAATTCGACCGGGAGCCGCGCCACCTACAGGCCGAACTCCGTCGGATCGAATCCAGCCTCCTGAGCGACATCGGCCAACTCGACTCGTTTCCCGGTGTCTTTGGCCAAAGCCTCGCGGACCTCCTCAGAAGCAACCAACTCGTCCAGAACCTCAGTCAGCCACTCGTACCGCTCGTAAGAGAGGATCACGCCCTCGGGCTTGCGATGCGACCCGAAGACGACCGGATCGGCCTGCCCTCTCCGCTCACGAAAAAGCTTCAAATAGCTAGAAAGATGATCCCTAGCCTCAGCGCTTGGGACAACGGTCTGCGGAGTTACCATGGTTGGACTCTAGCAAAATCGTACAGATTTATGTACAGAATCCGAGGCGAAATGGGCGCGGCTGGGTTCGAACCAGCGGGTCGTGCCCGGGTCGGACTCCGGGCGTAGCCCGAAACGGTGAATCGGCTGGGCTACGTGGAGCGCTCTAAGGCCCCCTGATCCCTAAACCGACGGAACAAAGGCGGCCGTGCTTCCCAATCCTTCGAGCGACGGAATGGTTAGTGATGGAGCGAACACTGCGTACTCGCTGCCCACATGCTGGACAGCGGCGCTGTGCGACAGAGTGAACTCAGCGCAGCGCAGCCCCTCGTAGAGATCCCCGGTCACGCGTCGATCCGCGTCGTAAGTAATGAGCCAGCGGCCCCCAGTCTTCAGCAAGCCAGCTAGGCGCAGATGGTCGTCCCAACCAAGGGTGTCGAGGTAGAGGCCGTCACCCTTGCCCAAGTACGGGGGGTCAGCGTAGATGATGGCGGCAGGATCATCGAGGTACTGCTCGATAAGAACGATCCCGTCGGTCTGGCGCACGGTCACACGGGTCGCGTAGGAAGAAAGCGCCTCGATCCGATTCGCCAGTCTAGCCTTGTCGAAGCGAGCATCGATCTTCCAAGGCCCGGTCTGCTCGTAGCCCCCAATCGGCCTAGCGTCAGGAATGCCCGAGCGGTTCGTCCTGTTAAGGAAGAAGAACGCAAACCCGAGGTCGACATCGTCACCGGGCTCAGCAAGATAGACAGACCGTTGTGCACGCCATTCCTCGACCGTAACTGAGCAGGCGTCAAGCTTTGCGAGGAGTTCATCTGGTCGTTCAAAGACGGCGCGCCAAAAGGCAGCGATACCGGGATTGAGGTCATTGAGCACGATCTCATCAACTAGCTCATCTACGAGCAGGCGGAGGCCCACGCCGGCACCGCCGGCGAACGGCTCCACGTAGCGCGTCGGCCGAGGGACCTGGCTTTCGAGTAGGGCTCTGACGAACTTCGCCAAGCGGCCCTTTCCCCCCGGATAGCGAAGGGGGCTGAGATAGCGGGTGGGCACCCTAGGCATCGTCGTTCAATGCCTGCAGAAACGGCTCAATGTTTTCGGCGATCGCTTCAACGTGGCTGCGATCGGCGTGAAAGACCCGGTTATGCATGAACTCGTGAAGGGTCGCGACTGCATAGAGGCTGGTGCCGTCCTCAAGACCAACCCGCACCGCCTTGAAGCGCTGATCCTTCCCGGTCGAGTCAACGGTGGTCAAGCACCGCTTAATGCGCTTCTTCATTTCCTTGTCTCTCGACAGATTCTTCTTGTCGAGAAACTCATCCATCGACAGATCGAGGATCGCCCGAATCAACACGGCGACGGCGTGGGGGGTCTTTTCGGGGTTCAACTGGCGCAGCTCGCCCAGCAGAGCCTGAGTCTTACTACCCAGCTTGTCGAGAGAGAGGTTCTTAAATGGTTTCGGCTTGGCAGCCGCGCGGCGACGTTTCGGCGCAGTCCGGGGCTTGGGAGCAGGTTTGGAGCCAAGTGATTTAGCGGTTTTAGTCCGCTTGCTCGTCTTCACTTCTGGGGTGCTTTCGACGTATTGCGCTCGCATCGGCTCGGTACGTAGCTCACTCACGCCAATGTCAGCGGCCAGGTCGCCAAGGACATGCTCAAAGAAGGACTGGAGATCGGTAGCTGAGTAGTGGAAGTAGACGAGGCCATCGCGGTACTCGACTCCAGCCTTGTCGCGAAAATTCTGGTCAAGGACGAGGCGGCCGAGGGTGGTGATCTTCTTGTCGCCCACTTCTTGGGCAAGCTCCTGAAGCAGGTCGTTGCTCGGGTAACCCTCGGCAACGGCTTCGAGGAAGGCCATCGCAGCCGCGGCCTCCCTGCCCGGTTTGCGCTTGAAGCGGTTTGCCGCGTAGGCACTCCAAGGAACGACACCGGCACCTTCCGACTCTCCCCCGTGCCTGATTTCCAGCCAGTGCGCAGCAGCTTTTCTAGAAGAAGCTATCGAGCACTCTGCCTCGCTTGGAGCAGATCCTTTGCTGGACAAGCGCTTGATCGCAGTGGCGATCGGAGTTCCATCGGCGAGTGCAGGGTTGTCCAGTAGCTTGACCGCCGTCAGACGTCGATTTCCCTCGACCACGGTGTAGCCGTTCTTGCTTTTCAACACCATGAGACGCTCGATCGGACTGAGCCCGTTTTTCAAGATGTCATTGGCGAGGACAACCAGCTTCTGACGCTGGCTTGCGATCAGGCTCTCAATAGCAGCACGCTGTGACTCAAGCGCACCGTGACGCGGGTTCTTGGTGTCCAGCATCAGTTGCCCGATCGGAATCGTCTTGGTTTCAAATGGCATGACGCGGCAGTATCACTGTCCGCTCGAAATAGCGCCAACCTGTCCGAGTGAAGAAAGACATTTGTCAGGCTAGACCGGATCAGTAGCGAGCAGTCGAGTGCGGCCCCATCAGCAGATTGGAAGCGGACGCCCACCCCCACGCAAGTCCGCGTGCGTGGCAGGTAATCGAGGCAAATAGCCCAATGCGCCGCCACGACGGATAGATTCTGTGTCGCAAGCGAGTCGCTTAGCCTTGCGGTCGAGCTGTAGAGCCAAATTTTGAACGGGGTTAGAACCACTCCCTAATTTTTGGCTCTACAAAGGGAAGTTCTATGGGCGCGGCTGGGTTCGAACCAGCGACCTCTCGCGTGTGAGGCGAGCGCTCTCCCGCTGAGCTACGCGCCCGGGAGATGGGTCAATCATAGGCGGGAGCGGCGCTTGGATCAGGCGGGGGCTGGAGCCTCGGCGGGGCCGGTTGCCGGGGGCTCGTCGGGTTGCTCGGCCTCGGAGCTCTTGCGCAGGGCCAGGCCGACGAAGGGGAAGACCAGGGTCGAGAGCATGGCGGCGCCGACTAGGCCCGCCGCGGTCGAGGCCTTCATGTGGCCGGTCTCGGTGGCAATCGTCGTGATCGCTACGACCAGGGGGAGCTCGGTTGCTGAGTAGAAGGCGAGGGCGGCTCGGTCACGGGCGCTGAGGACGCCGCGGTAGAGCAGCATCGCTGGGGTGCCGCGGACGATCAGGAAGAGGACGAAGAACATCACCAGCTTGAGCAGGGCGGTGACTGAGCCGAGAGCGGCTAGGTCGAACTCGATGCCGCTGGTGACGAAGAAGAAGGGGACGAAGAAGCCGAAGCCCACGGCGGTCAGCTTCGACTCGAAGACTTTCAGCTCGTGGCCTTTCAGGGCCATGCGGACGATCATGCCCGCCACGAAGCCGCCGATCAGGACGTCGAGGCCGAGCTTGCTGGCGAGCAGGACGAGGCCGAAGACGAGCACGACCGTGATCCGCACGGCGAGCTGGCTGCTTGTCTCGAAGGTGCGCTCCAGCGCCGGCCAGCCGCGCCAGGCCAGTTTCACCGAGACCAGTGCCATCACCAGCGCCAACACGATGAAGGCGACCAGGATCGCCGCCTCGTGGAAGGGGTTGGCGGTGGAGAGGACGAGGGTGACGAGGAGGATCGGGCCGAACTCGCCGACGCCCCCGGCCGCCAGTAGGTAGGTACCGAATTTGGTCTTCAGCTCGCCGTTGTCGCGGAGGATCGGGATCAGCGTTCCGATCGCCGTCGTCGCCATCGCCGAGCCGGTGTAGAGGAAGGAGAGGATGATCCCGGCCGCGGCGAGGATGCCGCCGATCCCGTAGGCCAGGGCCACCGAGAGCAGCCAGCCCCAGGCGCCGAGTTTCAGCGGCGTCCCCTTGATTCGCTCGAAGTCGATCTCGTAGCCGGCGAAGAAGAAGAGCATCCCGAGGCCGAGGTTGGAGAAGAATTCGATGAAGCTGTCGGTTCCGGCGATGTCGAGCACTTCCGGGCCGACCAGGATCCCCATCAGAAGCTCGACCACGACCACCGGTGGGGCGAAGCGACGGGGCACGATGGCTACCGTGACCGCGGCCAGGGCCGCGATCACGACGATGACGAAAAACGAATCTGTGTCGACGTGGATCACGGGTCGCGCCGATCCTACGCCCGTTACCGGGTAGGATCGCGGACGGACCGTGCTAGGCGGGGAATCAGCGGTGCCCTGTAACCCGCAATCCGCTCTAGCGGGGCCGAATCCCGTTCCGAGGGGCTGGCCGTCGGGGTCAGTGCGCCGCGGGCGGCGTTGACGGTCGGGTCCTGTGCGACGTGGGCACGCGAATCAGGTCAGGTCCGGAAGGAAGCAGCCTTAAGCGGATGCCGCGGGTGCCGCAGGAGAGCCCGGCTCGAGCCAACCGCGACGGACACGCCCGGTGACTTCGTCTCAGAGAACGGGGCGCACGGTCCATTTCACCGCATCCGACATTGATCACACCCCAGTGGGGTCGATATCGGATGCGTTCAGTCGATCAGGCGGGCTTCCATGCGGTTGACCGCTATTCGCCACATTACGAAGGCGAAGGCGACTAGGCCGGCGAAGCGGAGCAGGTCAACCGGGTCGTAGCCGAAGGCGCCGCCGCGGACCAGTTCGACCAACTGGTGCAGCGGGTTGAGCTGGGCCAGGATCTGGAAGCCCTCGGGTAGTTCGTCAATCGGGAAGAAGGCGCCAGAGACGAGGAAGAGCGGCGTGACAAAGAGCGCGGTGACGTAATTGAACTGGTCGATCTTGGCGACGATCGCCGCCATCGTGATCCCAAAACCGGCAAAGCCCAACGCCGTGAAGAGGGCAAAGATCGGCACCAGCAGCATCCCCCAGGCGGGGTTGAGGCCGAAGCCGATCGTGACCAGCAGCGGCACGCAGCCGTAGACGCTGGCGCGGGCGCCGATCCAGAGCATCTCGGCGCTGACCAGCTCCTCAACGTCGACCGGTGCGGCAAGGATCGCGTCGTAGGTGTTCTGGAAGCGGTGCTTGACGAAGGTGCCGAACATCGCCGGCAGGGCACTGGAGAAGATCACCGCGGTGGCGACCATCCCGGTGCCGACGAACTGGACGTAGGGGACGCCATTGACTTCATCGACCAGCGTCGCGCTGAGGCCGAGGCCGAAGGCGATCAGGTAGACGATCGGTTCGAGGATGCTGGAGAAGGTCGTCCCCTTCCAGTAGGTGCGGAAGTTGGCAGCCTCGCGGCTCATCACGCCGCTGATCGCGGCCGGTTCGAGCCGCCGCAGCCTGGTGCCCGCCTGGGCGCTCATTCGGCCTCCGCCCCCGTGAGCAGGACGAAGACGTCCTCCAGCGAGGCGGCGCGAATCACGGCGTCCTCGGGGACGGCACCGTTACCGGCGCGCTCGGAGCCGACGATCGCGATTGCCGGGCCAGCCGGGCGCACCGGGAGCCCCTGTCCCTCGGCGATCGCGCGCACTTCGGTGAGGCGTTCGGGCGGGCCATAGACCTCGGCGGTGTGGGTGCCGGCGTGGGCGGCAATCAGCTCCGCGGGCGTGGCGCGGGCGATCACCCGTCCCTTGTCCATCACCGCGACCTCGTCGGCGAGCCGCTCGGCCTCCTCGATGTAGTGGGTCGACATCAGGATCGTCGTGCCGTGCGTGCGCAGGTCGTCGATCAGGGTCCAGAGCTCAGTGCGGATCTGGGGGTCGAGACCGACCGTGGGCTCATCGAGCAGGATCAGTTTCGGGTTGTGCATGAGGCCGCGGGCAAGCAGTAGGCGCCGCCGCATGCCGCCGGAGAGCTTGTCGACGGCCTCGCGACGACGACCCCGCAAGCGCGCCAGGTCGAGCGCCCGGTCGACGGCAGCGCCGACGTCCTTGACCCGGTAGAGCCGCGCGTACACGGCCAAGTTGTCTTCGACCGTGACGTCGACGTCGAGGTTGTCGAGCTGGGGGACGACACCCATCTCGGCCCGGGCCGCCTTGGCGTCGCCCGGCAGCTCGTGGCCGAGAACACGCAGCTCGCCCGAGTCGGCGATCGCCTGCCCGGTGAGCAGTCGCATCGTCGTTGACTTGCCGGCGCCGTTGGGTCCGAGCAGGCCGAGGCAGATGCCTTCGGGCACCTCCAGATCCAGCCCGTCAACGGCCGTGATCGGGCCGAAGCGCTTGACCGCGCCGCGGAGCTCTATCGCCGCCATGAGTCGATTCTCAATGATCGGCGGCGCCGGCAGCGAGCTGGCGCTCCAGCTCAGCCGCGCGCGGCGCGTCGAAGAGGCTGAGCGCGACCGCGGTCGAGACCGAGCGCAGGGTGGAGATCGCCAGCAGGCGGGGGTCGTTGGGCAGCCGTTTGGCGGTCTCCGGCAAGAAGAGCTCGGCTAGGACCGGCAGGTCGCGGCCGCCGGCGGTGCGCAGGACGTGGAAGATGGAAAGCGTCGCGGTGGCGTCGGAGGCGCGCTGGTCCCAGCTTGCCGGGCTTGGTGTGACGAGGACCATGTGTGGCTTCGACTCGATCAGGCTGCGCGGCAGGTGGCTGGTGTCGGTCGGCCGCGACTCGACGAAGCGGATCGACACTCCCGACGGTTCGGCGCTGCCCAGGTAGCGGCTGAAGGCATCGCGTGGCGCGATCATCGTCACCGCGAAGAGATCGGCGCCGACCTCAGCCAGGTCCTCCATCAGGGCCGGCGCGTTGATGCCGCAGCCGACGATGGTGAGGCGGAGCGGTCCCTGGGCGCGGGCCGCCGCCGACCAGGCCTCATCGACGAGCTTGGCGAAGGGCGCGATCTCGCCATGCTCAGCGACCCAACCGGGCAGCTGCTCAAGCGCGGGCGGCCGCGTGATCGCCAGTCGCAGAACCGCCGAGACGGTGCGATCGCCGACCACCGCGTCCCACTCGGGCGGGAACAGTTCCCAGCTGGCGTCGACGTTGCGGCCACGGCGGAAGAGGAGGCGGACCTGCGGCGAGGCACCCGTCTCTTTCAGGTAGTCGAGCAGGGCCAGCCCGCTTTGAGTCACCTCGACGTCGGCCGACTCGGCCGCCACGGGCCCACTGCTCGCAGGCATCAGCAGGATCGCCCGCGCCCGCTCGGCTGCGGCCAACTCGAAGCCCGAGTCGCCGGCGGTGTCGCCGAAGACGAGGTCGATCTTGAGGTCGCCGCCGGCCTCCTCCAGCTCGGCGCGGATTTGGGCCCGCGAGTCGCGCGCCGACTCCGGCGCCAATACGACGAGCCGCTCTAGCTCGGTCTCCAGCCGAGCCTCGGCCGCAGCCGAGGTTGCCACCCCGACCAGGTCGAGTCCGCCGACGACGAGCAGGTGATCGCGGGCGCGAACCGGGCGTTCCGACTGGCCGAGCTGCTCCAGGGAGCTGGCGAAGGACTCGGCGACGAAGGTGAAGAGCAGCCCGACGAGGAGGACGAGGCCGACGATCACCTGAAAGAGGCCGATCGCCCGTTCGGCCGCGTCGGCGTCCTCGTGCAGGCTCGAGGGATCGAGCACGTGCAGGACCGCCGACCACAGCGCCTCGCCGAAGTCCCCGAATTGCCCGAGGGCAAAATGGGCGACTGCGGCGCTGCCGATCAAGACCAGCGCCACCACCGACACCAGCAGAGCGAGGCGTCCAGGCGTCGTCTGCATCAACCGTCTCAGCATCAAGGGGGTGTCTGAGTTTATGGGTCCATATGACCCCGTTAAGTCAGACACCCCTTCAGGGGGAGTGGCCTGGGAGACTGGCGGCGTGCTGGACGAGCGCTGGATCAGGTCGCTGCACGTGGAGGCGTTGCGGGAGACGGAACTACACGCCGAGGGGGAGCCGCACGTGCTCTTTCAGGCTTCGACGATCGGAGCGCTGCTCGAGGGTGCCTACGACGGTGATCTCTCCTTTGCCGAGTTGGCCGAGCACGGCGATCTCGGACTGGGGACGCTGAACGGACTCGACGGCGAGATGATCGCGCTCGACGGGCGCTTCTACCGTGCCGACGTCGAGGGCGTTGTTGGCGAGGTTCGGGGGGCGGAGCAAACGCCGTTCGCGGTGGTGACCCGGTTCGAGCCCACCGTCGACACGAAGGTCGACGGCCCGCTCGAGCACGAGGCCCTGTTGGCGCGCCTCGACGAACTGATCCCTGCCGGTGCTGCCTCCTGCGCAATCCGCCTCGACGGGCACTTCGACCTCGTCCGCGCCCGCTCGGTGCCTCGCCAGCAGCCTCCGTACAGGCCTCTGACCGAGGTTGTCGCGGAGCAGCACGTCTTCGAGTTGCACGACGTGGCCGGGACGATGCTTGGCTTCCGTTTCCCGGACTACGTAGAGGGGATCGAGGTGAGCGGCTATCACCTTCACTTCATTAGCGAGAACAGGGACTGTGGCGGGCACGTGCTCGGCTCGCACTGTGATCAAGCCCTGCGAGTCCGCCTCGATCCTTCGAGCGAGCTGCACGTCGAGCTGCCGCTGGGAGTCGAGCTGTCCGACCCGGGACTCGCCGCCGATACCCACAGCGAAGTTGAGAAGGTCGAGCGCAGCGGCTAAGGCGACCTGGTCAGAGGAGGCGATGACGACGATGACGATCGCCACCACGACGACGCCGATTAGCCCGCGCATCCCCGAGCGTTTGTCCCACCCATCAGCAGCGCCGGTATAGGAGCCAGGAGTCGTTTTCGGCTATGCGATGGAAGCCGAGGGGGACGGCACGAGAGAAGTTGGTCGGGTCGTTGGGGTCGAGGATGAAGTTGTGGATGACGAAGGAGCTGGCGGGGTCGAGGAAGTAGCCGGCGCGGCGGGCGTCCTCCTCGCTGACGCTGACGATCTGGGTCGGCTTTACGTCGAGGCTGAAGGCGAGGCGCGGGATCGCGCGGTGGTTGGGGACAGCAATCGTGCCGCAGAGGGGCTTGGCGAAGGCGCCGGTGTCGGCGAGGTCGGTCAGGTCGCGCTCGATCGAGCCCTGGTTGGTGAGGTCGTTCTTCACGGTCGAGTCGAGGTCCCACTGGTTGGGGAGCCAGAGCACGAACATCGCCAGGACCAGCCCAGCGAATGCCTGCCAGCGTTGTCGCCATGGATGGCCGCCCTCGAGCAGTCGCCAGCCGAGCAGCGCAACGGCAACGAAGATCGCCAGCACCGCGGCGCCGAGCATTGTGTAACGGGCGATGATCGCCAAGCCGGCTCCCGCGAGGAGCGCGAACGCCCCGATTGCGAGCGCGGCCGCAACTAGGCCGAGCGCCGAGCGGCGGCGCAGGAAGGCGAAGGCGAGGATGACGCCGCCTGCAGCGCCGACCATCCCCGGCCACTGCAGCACTTCGCCTAGCGCCCGCGGGCCCCAGAGGACGAGGTCGACCGGGCCGGTGTGGCGGGCTAGCGTGTCGACTGTTTCGCGGGTGCCGGTAAACGAGTAGGTGGGGCTGCCGGCTGTGATCCAGTCGAAGAGAGCCCAGGTGATTGGCGCGGCGAAGGCGAGCGCGGTTAGCGCGGCGCCGCGGGGGGAGAGGAGGGCACCCCTTGCCCGTCCAATAGCCGGCCTAATTAGGCCGGCGATTTGAGTATCCGCCCGGTCAAGGGGTGCCCTCCTCTCCCCTTCGTGGCCGGATTGGCGGGACGGGTGTCGAGCCCCAGCGGCGGCCTCGTCTGGAGCGGCGGAAGCTTTGGAAGCTTGTGGAGTGCCGAGGAGGAGATAAGCGAGATAGGCGATTGAGAACAGCCAGGCCTCGGGGCGGAGCAGGCCTGCGAGCGCTAGTAGAGCGAGGACGTGCCAGCCTGCGCGCGGCTTCCGCGTCTCTATAAGAAGGGCGCCGAGACAGAGTGCGATGTATGGGAGGTCGACGTAGGCGCGTAGGCCGTTGGAGAGGTACGGAGCGCGGGTTAGGACGATCAGGGCTGCGACGGCGCCGATCGGGCGGTCAAACCAGAGCGAGCCGAGGCGGTAGACGAGGTAGCCGATGAGGCCAAGGGAAACGTAGGCGATGATCATCGTCACGTCGATTGCGCCGTTGCCCAGGGGCGTCGTCACCATCCCGAGCAGGTCGGCGAGCGGGTGCGGCGTGGGAGGGAGTGCAGCGCCGTAGTCGGGGCTGACCCCGTGCGCGAGTTCGCGCCCCCAAACCAGTGCGTAGATCGTGTCGTAGTTGGGGAAGCCGACCGGAAAAACGAGCAGCAGGACCGCCGTCACGGCGCCCACCCAGGCGGCGGGCGTCAACCAGTTGCGGACCCTCTGCGGCACCGACGCACGGTATCCGCTGTCGCCCAACAGGGGGGTGTCTGAGCTAACGGGTGCATATGACCCCGCTAGCTCAGACACCCCCAGGGGGCAAAGGGAGCTCGTGGATAGACTGGCTCGAGTCCCGCATGACCGACTCGATCTCTCTCTATCGCCGCCACCGGCCCGGCTCCTTCGACGAGGTCGTTGGCCAGCAGCATGTCGTTCGCACGCTGCGTAACGCCGTCGAGCAGGGCAAGGTCCACCACGCCTACCTCTTCGTCGGCTCGCGCGGCACGGGCAAGACCTCGATGGCGAAGATCCTCGCCCGCTCGCTCAACTGTGAGCGCGGCGGGCCGACTATTACCCCCTGCGGCGAGTGCGAATCGTGCACGACGATCGCCAGTGGAACCTCGATCGACGTGATCGAGATGGACGCGGCGTCCAACCGCTCCGTCGACGACGTTCGAGACCTACGCGAGCGCGTTGCCTATGCCCCAACCGGTGGTCGCTGGAAGGTCTACATCCTCGACGAGGCGCACATGCTGACCAAGGAGGCCTGGAACGCCTTCCTGAAGACGCTCGAGGAGCCGCCGCCGAACACCGTCTTCGTCCTCGCCACCACCGAGTCGCACAAGGTGATGGCGACGATCGCCGACCGCTGCCAGCGCTTCGACTTCCAGCGCCCCTCGCTGGAGCAGATCTCCGAGGTGCTGACACGGGTCTCCGCGGCGGAGGGGATCGAGGCCGAGGACGCAGCGGTGGCAATGATCGCCCGATCGGCCTCGGGCAGCTTCCGCGACGCGCTCGGAACCCTCGACCAGTTGGTCGCCTTCGGCGGCAGCCAGGTCAAGCTAGACGACGTCCTTGAGCTGTTGGGTGCGGCCGACGCCGAGCTGCTCTTCGAAGCGGTTGACGCCGTCATTGCCGAGGATCCGAAGGCGGTTCTGCTCGGGGTCGAGAAGATGGCTCGCTCGGGCCGCGACCCCGCCCGCTTCGCCCGTGACCTGCTGGCCCACCTACGCCACCTGCTGGTGACCCAGACGGTGGGCGAGGTTCCCAACACCTTCGTCGTGACCGCAACTGATGCCGACCGCCTGCGGGCTCAAGCAAGCTCGATTGGGGCGGCAACGCTGGTCCGCACCATCGACGAGCTGGCGAATGCGCTCACCGCCGTGCGTGAGGGCGACGACGCCCGCATGGCGGTGGAGATTGCGCTGCTGAAGGCAGCACGCCCAGATCTAGACCCGTCGACGGAGGGACTGCTGCGGCGCATCGAGAGGCTCGAGCAAGGGACTGGCGCTGCCGGGCCTGCGGGTCCTGTCGTGGATCTGGCTTCGGACGTATCTGGGCCGCGGGTCCTGTCGCAGGGAGAGGGGGGCACTGCGGGCAGTCCACGGGCTGTCCTCGACCCCCCTCCCCCTGCGCCACCCCCGGCAGAGGCCACTCCGGTCGACGACGTTACTTACGAGCCGTTCCAAACTTCGCCGCAAGACCCCGAGGCGTCAACGGGAGACGATCCTCTTCCGGCGGCGACCGGGGCTGATGACCACGCTGAGGACCCTAAAGCCGAAATCCCAGAGCCGGCCGAGTCCGCGCCGTCAACTGAGAACGATCCTCCCGCGGGTGGCGCCGTAGGAGGGACCACCCCCGAGGACGCTTTAGCGACCGCAGGGGGTGGTGGGTCCCCTACGGCGACAGGACCCGCGGGCCAAGGCGACCTCGATCTCGAGACGATCACGCGGATGTGGCCCGCAGTCATTCATAAGCTTGGGGAAACGAGCCCCGCTCTGGCCGCCACGTTCGAGGGCGCCAGGCCCATCAGCCTGGACGAGGAGGGTCTGAAGGTCGGCTTCCCTGCCGAGTTCACCTTCAACAAGCGCAAGGCTGAGGCGCCGGAGAAGCGGGACCTGATGGCTGACGCGATCGAGTCAGTGCTCGGGGAGCGGGTCAAGCCTGCCTACGTTTTGCTCGACGGCGAGGTCGCTGCCGAGGAGGAGAGGACTGTCGAAGGCGAGATCGATCACGATGCGCTGGTGGAGAAGCTGAAGAGCGAGTTCGACGCGAAGGAGGTTGGTTAGGTGGCTAGAGGCGGTGCACCCGGTGGCTTCGACGTGAACGCGCTGATGAAGCAGGCGCAGCAGATGCAAAACGAGATGCTGCAGGCGCAAGAGGCGCTCAAGGATGAGGTGGTCGAGGCCAGCGCCGGCGGCGGCATGGTCAAGGTGAAGATGGGCGGTGACCTGACCCTGCGCGAGATCGTCATCGACCCCGAGGCGATCGATCCCGAGGACGCCGAGATGCTCGCCGAGATGGTGCAAGCGGCCGTCAACGAGGGCCTTCGTGCTGCTCAGGAGCTGGCCAACTCGAAGCTGGGCGGGATCACCGGCGGGCTTGGCGGCCTGCCCGGAATGTGAGCAGCGAGGGTCCAGCACCGCTTGCCCGCCTCGTCGCGGAGCTCTCGCGGCTGCCGGGAATCGGTCAGCGCACCGCGCAGCGACTCGCCTTCCATATCCTGCGCGCGCCGGACGAAGAGGCAGCTGCGCTCTCGGCAGCGATTACGGAGGTGAAGGAGAGGGTCGGCCTCTGCGAGGAGTGCTTCAACCTCTCCGAGGGTCCGCGCTGCCGGATCTGCCTTGACACCGGCCGTGACCGCACGACGATCTGCGTGGTCGAGGAGCCCGCCGACGTGATCCCGATCGAGCGCACGCACGAGTACCGCGGCCTCTACCACGTACTCGGCGGTGCCCTCTCGCCGATCGACGGTGTTGACGCCGAGGACCTGAAGATCTCTGAGCTGCTGCATCGGGTGGAGCAGGGTGATGTGCGCGAGGTCGTCCTCGCCACCAACCCGACCACCACCGGCGAAGCGACTGCACTTCACATCGCCGAGCGTCTGCGCGGCCAGGTCGCGGTGACACGTCTCGCCAGCGGCCTCCCGGTCGGCGCCGACCTCGAGCACGCCGATGAGGTGACGTTGGGCAAGGCTTTCGCGGGTCGGAGAAGCCTCGACTAGCTCCCGGGCTGGACGAGCTTCCTAGACATTCGTCACTTCGCAAATAGCGGGTTTTCGTGGCCCTGGCGTCCGTCGCTTTCGACAAGGTCTTCCCGTGGCGACTCGGATCTCAACCGGCGGCGGCGCGGGCGGTAGGTCGCCGGCAGGCCAGGTCGCCCGCGATGTGTCCGCTTTGCAGGCAGCGCTGCTGGCGAAGCTGCGAGCAGAGATCGGCGGCGGCGACGCCGGGCCATTCGCCGACGCGGCGCAGAGGCTCGCCGAGGAGTTCGGCTCCGTGACCGCCACCGCGGTCGCGGCCGTCTGCGAGCAGCCGGCGAGCGCACCGCCGCCTGAAGCGCACGCCAGCCTCTTTCAGCCCGGCCACATGCGCCGCCGCCTCGAGCAGCTGATCGAGACGAACAAGCGCTACGGACACCCCTTCGGCCTGGTCGTCTTCGACGTCGACGGGCCCGGGGCCCGCGAGGGCGGGGACGGAGAGGGACAGGAGACGATGCTGGCCGTGGTGGGGGCCGCGCTCCGCGACAGCGTCCGTCTTGTCGACGAGACCTTCCGCCTTGAGGAGGACGCCCTCTGTGTGCTGGCGCCGAATCTAACGACGGTCGAGGGTGTGCAGATGGCCGAGCGGCTATTGCGGCTGCTCGACGAGCTGGAGGCGGCGGGAGGGCTGCGGATCGCGGTCTCGGCGGGAGTCGTCGCCTGTCCCGAGCACGGCAACGACGCCGACGAGCTGCTCCGCAAGGCCGACGAGGCGATGTGGCGGGCGCGCGCCGTGGGCCAGCCGGTGGGGGTCGGCGCTCTGCAAGATCGCTAACAGATTCCGGAAATCTGTCCATAACTTGCGTAAACCTGGATTTCGAGTGGAAGAATGCTGCACCGCGGCGAACAGCGCTGCGCAGTCTCCCAAAACCGATCCGATGCCAGGAATAAGAACAAACGCCGCCGCCGAAGTTCTTGGGGTAAGCCCCAACACGCTGCGCAGTTGGGAGCGCCGCTACGGCTACCCGGTGCCCAAGCGCACGGTGGGCAACCACCGCAACTACGAGCTGGTCGAGCTGCAGACCCTGCGCGACGCCCTGGCCCAGACCGGCAACATCTCATCAGCGATCGAGCTTGCGCGCCAGCGCCAGGCGGCACCGGCCAGCGACGGCAGCCTTCTCGTGGCGCTGGAGAGCTTCGACGAGGACGCCGCCGACCGCGCGGTTGAGGAGAGCCTCGCCCTTCGTCCACTGGAGCGCACGGTGGAGGAGCTGCTTCTTCCCGCGGTCGACCGTCTCGCCGTCGACCCCGATCGCGAGGCCGAGCTTGAGTTCGCCTCGCGCTGGGCAACCGGCTGGCTGCATGGGGCCCGCCGCCTCGCCGCCGCCGCCTCCCGCCCCGCGGGGATCTTGCTGCTTGACTCCAGCAAGGGCTCGGATGCGGAGGCGGTTCACGCGCAGGCGCTCGACCTCACCCTGCGCCGGGCTGGCTTCCGCGTCCTAATGCTCTCCAATGAGCTCGGTGACGAGCGCCTCGAGCGCGCCCTGCGCGCCCTCGACCCGACCGCAATCGTCCTCTGCGGTCCCGGCGCCGACACCGCCAGCGCTGTCAAGCTAGTTCGCAAGATCCGCGAGGTCGGCTTCGACGCTCCCCTCTTCGGCTTCCGCGCCAGTGGCCTGATCGGCGACGCGGTCCCCTCCGCGGGGACCACCCCGAGCGAGGTGACGGGGATGCTCAACGCGGACCTGCGTCGCCGCGCGGCACAGGCCTTCGCCTAGCCACCTCTGTTCTTCTTGCCTGCACTCGGGGAGCCCCGCCTTGTAGACACCCGCCTTTCACGGGCATGAAAAGGCCCGGCCCGGGACTCCTCTGGGGAGTCCCGGGCCGGGCGTGTGCAGCTGGCGCCTCCCGGCGCTGACTGGTCCTAGAGTCCCGCGAGGGTGTGTTTGCCCGCGCTGAGAACCACTTTCGGCAGTGGCGCAAAGTCGAGCGCCGGGCCGTACTTCTGACCGGTGGTCATCGCGTAGAGGATGAATTCGGAGAGCAGGCTCTTCTGCGCAGCCCCATGGGGTGCGATGCAGTAGGTGAACGTCGAGATCGGGTAGGCCGTTTTGAACTTTTTCGGCGGATCCACGATGTGGAGTTCGTTGCTGCTCGGCACTTTCTTGATCATTGCTGCAGCATTTTCGATGTTTTTAAGGTTCGGGAACGTGAAATTCCCGGCCTCGTTCTGCACCGAAGCGGCACGCATCCCGGCGGCGATGATGTAAGAAGCGGAGATGTAGCCAATCGCTCCGTTGGTCGTCTGCACGACCGAGGTGACGCCTGAGTTGCCTTTGGCGCCGACGCCGGCGGGGAAGCTGACCGAGGTCGCGAAACCGCGTTCGTTCTTCCAAGCCTTGCTGACCTTGGATAGGTAGTTGGTGAACGCGTAGGTGTCACCGGAACCGTCGCTGCGGAAGACCGGTGTGATCGTCGTTCCCGGGAGTTTCGTTCCGGGGTTCAGTTTCTTGATCTTCGGGTCGTTCCACTTCGTGATCTTGCCGAAGTAGATGCCGGCGATGACCGGTCCCGAGAGGCGCAGTTTTTTCACGCCTTTGATGTTGAAGGCGAGGCCGGTCGCCGTCAGCCCCCAGGGGATCTGCACACAGCCGTTGCAGGCGGAGGCCTGTTCTGGTGTGAGCGGTGCGTCGGAAGCACCGAAGTCCACGGTGCGGGCGGTGATCTGGGCAATGCCCGTGCCCGAGCCGACTGAGGCGTAGGTGACTTTGACGGTGCCGTTCATGCGGGCTTCGAAGCCGTTGATCCAGTTGCCCATCAACGGGGCGACCAGCGAGGAGCCGGCACCGGTGAGGGTGGCTGATGCGGTGGCCGTGGAGATCGTTGCCATGCAACCAACCATCCCAACTGCCGCCATGGAGATTCCTAGCAACCTGTTGCGAATCAAGAGATTGAGTCCTTTCGGCTCGTTATTTCGTCTTGCGCCAGGCCTGACTGGATACCCCTGGCGATGCCAGGATCGCCGCCACCTTGCCAGCTGTTGTTTCAATTCTGTGAAAGGCCATTTGTGAAAAAAATGTAACAGTCACAACAGAGTTGTGACAGAGTTGTTAACGGTAAAAATGCCAGTTGTTTCAATTCTGTGAAAATCGACCGAGGTAGGTGTAATCGGCCTCGATCTCCTCTACCCTGCCCGCCGTGAGCACTGCCGTCAGTCCAGCCCCGGGCAGCGCCCGGCCCGCCCGGAGCCGCTCCGCGGACCGCAGGCGCTCGCTCGATCGGTTTGGCGATGGCGCCCTGTATGCCGTGTGCGCTCTCGCTGCGCTTGTCGCCGTCGTTGCGCTGATAGGCATCGCTTACATGATCGTGCACGGCGCCAGCCCGGCGATCTCCAAGTTCGGCCTCGGCTTCGTCACCAGCACCGAATGGCAGCCGACCTTCGGTGTCTTCGGCGCAGGCACGGTTCTCTACGGGACTGCGGTCACCTCGTTCTTTGCGCTGCTGCTCGGCGCCCCGATCGCGATTGCGATCGGGCTCTACCTGAGCCTGCTTGCCCCCCGGGGGCTGCGCACGGTGATCTCGCCGCTGGTCGAAATGCTGGCGGCAATCCCCAGCGTGATCCTCGGCTTCTGGGGCCTGATCGTGCTGGCCCCCTTCGTGCAGAAGAACATCGAGCCCTGGCTGCACGACAAGCTCGGCTTCATCCCCCTCTTCGGCCCTCCGCAGACGACGGGCTTGAGCGTTTTCACAGCGAGCCTGATCCTGACGATCATGGTCATCCCGATCATCGCCTCAATCTCGCGCGACCTCTTCCTTGCCGTCCCCCGCGACGTCCAGGACGGGGCGAGTGCGCTCGGTGCAACTCGCTGGGAGGTCGTGCGCGGCGTCGTCCTGCCCAGCACTGCCTCGGGTGTCGTCGCCGCCTCTCTGCTCGGCCTTGGGCGCGCCCTGGGCGAGGCGATCGCGGTAGCGCAGGTAATTGGCGCCGGCACTGAAATCAAGGCGTCGCTGTTCGAAACCGGCGACACCCTCGCCGCTCGCATCGCCAACCAGTTTCCGGGGGCGATCACCGAAATGCACAAGGCCTCGCTCTTCTACCTCGGGGTGATCCTGCTCGTGATCGGCCTGGTCTCCAACATCACGGCTCAGTGGATCGGTAGGCGCTTCGACTACCAGCGGGCGGTGGCCAGGTGAGCGACGCCTCGTTCGACCCGGCAGCGCCGCTGACGCCCTCCGGCAATCTGCGCCGGCGCCGGGCCTTCAGCCGCTTTGCCGAGTACGGCGCCACCGCGGCGGCGCTGGCCGCGGTCGGTGTGCTTGGGATCGTCGTCTTCGCGGTCGTCGTCCACGGGGCGAGCGCGCTCAGCCTCGACTTCCTGTTTCAGGGTGCACCGAACGGGATCGGACCGGAGCTCGTTGGCACCGCCGAGATCGTCGCGATCGGGACGCTGATCGCCGCCCCGATTGGGATCCTAGTCGCCGTCTACCTGACTGAGTTTGGCACCGGTCGCCTGGCGTCCTGGATCAAGCTCACCCTCGACCTGATGAACGGCCTGCCCTCGATCATCGTCGGGCTCTTCGTCTTCGGCCTGATCGTCGAAGCCACGCACAAACAATCGGGCTTTGCCGCCGCGGTCGCGCTGGCGATCATCATGCTGCCGATAGTCGCTCGCGGGACGGTGGAGATCCTGCTTCTGGTTCCCAGCAACCTGCGCGAAGCCGCTGACGCGCTCGGCGTCAGCCGCTGGCGCTCGGTGCTCGGTGTGATCCTGCCCAGCGCGATCGGGGGCATCCTCACCTCGACGGTGCTCGCCGTCGCCCGCGCCGCCGGCGAGACTGCGCCGCTGCTCCTCCTCAGTTCCGTCTATGACCCCAGTCGTGTCTCACTCAACCCGTTCGAAGCACTGCCGAACATCCCGACCACGATCTTCAGGCTCTCCGAGGAAGCGAGCCCCGAAGGTTTCACCCAAGCGTGGGGGGCCGGGTTCGTGCTGCTCACCTTCATCATGATCACGAGCATCGGCGCCCGTATCCTCCTCGCCCGCACCCGCTCAAAGATGGCGCAATGAGCAACTTCGATTCGAGGGAATTCAGCCAGGCGGTCGCCGCCACCCCGCACCGGGTCCGGATCCAGACCGGGCCCCTGTCCGATGCAGGCCCCTCCGGCGGCAAGCTCTGGGAGGGCCCGATCGAGGCTGTCTTCGATGCCCAGGGCGTCTCCGTCTTCTACGGCAGCAAGCAGGCGCTGCACGGGGTCAACCTGCGCATCGAGCGCAGCCGGATCACGGCGCTGATCGGTCCGTCCGGCTGCGGCAAGTCGACTTTCCTGCGCAGTCTCAACCGGATGAACGACCCGGTGCCGGGGTTCAGGCTCGAGGGCCAGGTTCTCTACCACGGCCACGACCTCTATGCGAGCAACGTCGACGAGGTCGAGGTGCGGCGCCGGATCGGCATGGTCTTCCAGAAGCCCAACCCGTTTCCGAAGTCGATCTACGACAACGTCGCCTGGGCCCCGCGCAACCTCGGCCTCAAGCACGGCCTCGACGAGCGGGTAGAGAAAGCGCTGCGGGGAGCGGCGCTCTGGGATGAGGTCAAGGATCGCCTCAAGGACAGTGCGCTCGGCCTCTCGGGCGGGCAGCAGCAGCGACTCTGCATCGCTCGCGCGATTGCGATCGAACCCGACGTCCTGCTGCTCGACGAGCCGGCGTCGGCGCTCGACCCGATCGCTACAGCCTCGATCGAGGACCTAATGCACAGCCTCAAGGGCCGCTTCACGATCGTGATCGTCACCCACAACATGCAGCAGGCGGCGCGGGTTGCCGACCGGACCGCCTTCTTCGGCCTCGAGGCAACTGCTGGAGAACCCTCCGGGACGTTGATCGAGTGCGCCGATACCGAGACGATCTTCAGCGACCCGGCTGACCCGCGCACCCGCGATTACGTGACGGGCCGTTTCGGCTAGCGGCCCGAACGCGGAAGCGAAGCTTCAAGTTCGCGAGAAGAGGAGGCGGTGTTCTGCCTCAGCGCCGCAGGATCGCGTCGCTGGGGACCTGCTGTAGCAGCGGCTGGCCGCACTGCCAGCAGAAGGTGGCGCCGGTGCTGTGTGGCGCTCCGCAGGAAGAGCATGAGCCCGCCGTGCCGGTCTGCTCCATGCGGACGATCCGTTCGACCTCGCTCAACTCGGCGTCGGCATCCTGAAGCGCTGCCGCGCGTTTCACCAGCACCTCGACCTCGATCCGGTTGCGGACCGCCATCTCGTAGACGAGCCCGCCCAGGTCCCACTGCAACTCGGCGACCTTGGCGACGAGTTGGTCGCGGCGCCGTTCGAGGTCGACGATCAGGTTCTGGTCATGAGTCGCGAGCGTCGTCGGGGCCGCGCCGTTTGCTTTGGGCTTTGATCTGTTGGGAAGTGGAAGTCTCATTCTCCGAAGAATTCCCCTCCGAATTCCCCATTTTTGCAGCCAGCCGTTCCTTCTTCGCACTTATCGCCAAGTTCGACTTTTGGTTTCGGCGGCTTGACACCCGGGGCATAGTGGAGGATTTCTTCGGCGCCCTTCCCCGATTCGGCTTCCGCCTTGAGTGCCTTCGGCTTCTCCTTCTTGGTGCTGCCGCCAATGGCGCCAGCACCGCTCGCGCCTTTGCTCGACGCGGTTGCGGTTTCTTCCCCGCCGCCGACTTTGATCACCTGGGGAGCGACCGGCGTGCTGGCCACGGAGTGGTTGCCGGAGCGCCCGATCAGGACCCCGACGCCCATCGCCAGCAGTAGCACTCCGATGGTCGCGAATAGAGCCATGTTCGGCGACACCCGGCGCTGGGGCCGCTGGGGCGGAGGAGTAGCTGCGTCGCGCGGCTGCTTCATCGCATCCATGAAGGTGACCGCGTCCATGATCGGTAGGCGGGGCTCGCCGCAGCGCGCACCACAGGAGAGGCAGTAGCGCTGGTCGGGGGCGACGTGGACACCGCAGGACGGACACTGCTCGCCCGTGGTTGCCACGAGCGAGTGGGTTGCGGTGGTTGCAGGGGGCGGCGGTGGCGGAGGCTGTGTTGCCGGCTGCGCCGCCGGTGCGGCCGCGGCCGTCGGAGGGGTGTCCGGGACCGGATGAACCCCCGGCGAAGGGGGCGGGCTGGTGGGTCTGGGCGGCAGGGAGGGGCCGGGCTCCGTGGGCGGGTATGCGTCGGCCCCAAATGCCTGGGGTGCGTGCGCGTTCAGGGCGTTGGTCGGGTCCATGTGCTGTCGCGGATGAGACCTGCGGTTAGGTACCGCTAGGTCGGTGAAGTCAGAGACATGGTCGATGCCCTAGTGCTCGAAGATGTTGCGTAGTTGTAAACCGGATTCCTGTCTGAGCACGCCTCCTTCACATTTGAGTCACATCTTTTCCCTGCAGTCGCGTGAAACTCCAGGGCAGTGGCAATCAGCAAAGACGACGAGGGTCTCGGCGGCGCTCGCGCGGCGACCTGCGCGAGTTGCAATGCCACGCTTGAGGGCAGCCAGCGCTACTGCCTCGAGTGCGGCGCCCGGCGCGGGCCGGTGCCCGCCGCGTTCGCCAAGTGGCTCTCGATCGTGCGGCCGGATGCCGGCTCTGAGGTGGCAACGGGAGGCGCAGTGCCGAACACCGAGGAGAGCGCCGCGGCTATCACAGCCGCGGAGGGTGCGGTTTTCGAGGACACGACTCTTGCCGAGCGGTTCATGCCGGAACCCCGCAGCGCCGCGATCGCGACGATGGCGCTGCTCGCCTTTGGTGTCGTCGTCGGCGCCGCCACCGGGCCGCTTGCCCAGAGCGCCGGCATCTCGCCGATAGTGGTCGAGATGGGGTCCAGCTCGAGTACGGCGAGCAGCGCCGAACCGGAAGGCGAAGCGTCGGAACCGATCGCGGAAGCTCCGGTGGAATCGCCTGAAGCCACCCCATCCGCGGTGTCGAATGAAACGCAACCGGAAGGCTCGCCGACCGCCCCCGAAAAAACGAAGACGGAATTCCCCGAAGAAGAAACCCTCCCGCCCGTCCAGCACGTGTTCATGATCATGCTCGGGGACCACGGCTACGAAGAAGGCTTCGGGGCAAGCTCGCAGTCGACCTACCTTTCCCAGACCCTGCCCGCTAAGGGCGAGCTGCTCTCCAACTACTACGCGGTTACCCAGGGCGACCTGGCGAACGAGGTGGCGCTGCTCAGTGGCCAGGGGCCGACTCCGGCGACGGCGGCGAACTGTCCCGAATACAAGGACATTTCGCCCGGCACTCTTAACGCGGAAGGCCAGGCTGAAGGTGACGGTTGCGTCTACCCGGCGGAAGTCAAAACACTGTCCGGTCAGCTGGCCGAAGCCAAAAAGAGCTGGAAGGCCTACGTCGAGGACATCGGCAACGGCCAGGCGGGTCAAGCAACTAGCTGCCGCCACCCGGCGCTCGGCGTCCCCGACGACGCTCGGGAACCGCGCCCCGGAGATGCGTATGAGACCTGGCGCAACCCATTCGTCTACTTCCACTCGCTTGTCGACAGCCCCGATTGCGGCGAACGCGATGTCGGCCTCGACCAACTCGAAACCGACCTCAAGGAAGAGAAACAGACACCGGCCTTCTCCTACATCGTTCCCAACGCCTGTCACGACGGCAGCGAAGTGCCCTGTGAACCCGGCCAACCCGCTGGCCTCGCCGCCGCTCAGCCGTTCCTGGAAAAGGTCGTGCCGGAAATTGAAGCCTCAGCTGCTTACAAACAAGGCGGCCTGATCGCGATCACCTTCGCCCAGGCGCCCCAGGCCGGGCCGACCCCCGACGCCAGTGCCTGCTGCGCGACTCCCCAATACCCGAACCTGCCGCCGCCCGCTGCGGCCCCGGCCAGCACTGGTCCCGTCAAAGCAGCCGGTGGCGGGGGCAGAGTGGGGATGTTGCTGCTCTCTCCCTTCGTCGAACCCGGCAGCGTCAACGACGCCTACTACAACCACTTCTCGATGCTGCTCAGCATTGAGGAATTCTTCGGATTGCAGGCGATCGGGTACGCCGCCAGCGGCGGTGTCCTGCCCTTCGAAGCCGCCGTTTTCAACCTCAGCTCCTAGCCCGGATTAGGGATTCGCCCGCCAGCTTGATCGCCTTCTCGGCCAGCGCAAACTGGATCGCCTGTAGTCTGCAGATAGATGCCGATTGACCAGAGCAAGATGGGCCAGGTGGTGACCGCGCAGATGGAGGCGCTCGAAGCCGACTACGGCGAGGACTGCCAGATCGGTGACGTCTGCACGATCGTCGAGGTCGTCGGGCCCCACGGCTCGCACGTACGGGTGCGAACTAGCGACATGCGCCCCCACATGGCCCTCGGCCTAATCCGCATGGCCGAGCACGCAATGCTCGGCAACCTCGGCGGCAGCGAGTAACCCAGCGCACAAAGCGCTGTGTGGCCAGGATCTGACGACTGTCGATTTAGACACACTGGAGTGTGCTTAAGTCGACAGTCGGCGTGCGCCCGCGCGTCTGTTTGGGGGCGACTATCCTCAATCGTCTATGACCGAGGGGGCCCCCAAGACCGTGGTGATGAAGTTCGGCGGCACCTCCGTCGCTGGCGCCGAGGAGATCAAGCGCGCCGCACGGCGGATCGTCGCCGCCCGCGAAGCCGGCAGCCGCGCCGTCGCAGTGCTCTCGGCGCGAGGCAAGACGACCGATGAGTTGGTCGCCCAGGCGATGGAGATCTCCGATCGGCCCGACTCCCGCGAGATGGACATGCTGCTCTCGACCGGCGAGCGGATCTCCTGCGCGCTCTGCGCGATGGCGATCCACGACATGGGCCACAAGGCGATCTCGCTGACCGGCTCCCAGGCGGGGATCGTCACCGATTCCTCCCACACCAAGGCACGGATCATCGACGTGCGCGCCGAGCGCATCGAGGAAGCGCTGGCAGAGGACAGGATCGTCCTCGTAGCCGGCTTCCAGGGGGTTTCGACCGAGAGCCACGACGTCACCACGCTCGGCCGCGGCGGCTCCGACACTACCGCGGTCGCCCTCGCGGCAGCGCTGGGTGCGAATGTCTGTGAGATCTACACCGACGTTGCCGGCGTCTTCAGCGCCGATCCGCGCATCGTCGCTGACGCGCGCAAGCTGCCAATCGCCTCCTATGAGGAGATGCTCGAGATGTCGGCCTCTGGCGCCCGTGTCCTGCAGCTGCGCTCGGTCGAGTACGCGCGTAACCACGGGGTGCGGATCCACTGCCGGAGCAGCTTCGAGGACGGCCCCGGTACCCTCGTGGTCAGCGAAGCCGAGACCGAGCAGGAGACAGTGGAGCAACCTTTCGTAACAGCCGTGACTCACTCCGACGATGAGGCGCGCGTGACCCTGACCGGGATCCGCGACGAGCCCGGCGTCGCCGGTGAGATCTTCAACGCACTGGCCGAGGCCGGCATCAACGTCGACGTGATCATCCAGAACGAGCCGGTCCGCCCGGACGAGCTGGCCGACCTCTCCTTCACGATCGACCGGGCCGAGCTCGCCACCGCGACCGACGCGCTCGCCGCCCTCGGCGACGTCAGCCAGGGCGTGCGCACCGACGACCGGATCGGCAAGGTCTCGATCATCGGCGCCGGCATGCGCTCCCATCCGGGCGTCGCCGCCAAGGTCTTCGAGGTGCTCGGCCGCGAGCGGATCAACATCGAGATGATTTCCACCTCGCCGATCAAGATCTCCTGCGTTATCTCGGCCGACCGCGTGCCCGACGCGGTGCGGGCCCTGCACCAGGCTTTCGAGCTCGGCGCCGACGCGGTGCGTCCTGAGGACCCGACCGGCACAGAGCACCGTCCGACGATTTCCTCATGAGTGGCTATCGCGTAGGGGTGCTGGGCGCGACCGGCGCCGTCGGCTCGACCATCCTCGAGGTTCTCGCCGAACGGGACTTTCCCGCCGCCGAGGTAGTGCCGTTTGCATCGGAGCGCTCCGCCGGGCGTCAAATCGAGTGGAACGGATCGATGCTCGAGTGCCGGCCTCTCAGCCCGGAGACAATCCAAGGCCTCGACGTCGTTCTCTCTTCGGCCGGCGGTGGGGTTAGCTCCGAGTGGGCGCCGCAGCTGGTCGAGGCCGGCGCGGTCGTCGTCGACAACACCAGCTACTGGCGGATGCACGAGGACGTGCCGCTGGTCGTCGCCGGGGTCAATCCCGACGCGGCCGCTTTGCACAAGGGCATCGTCGCCAACCCCAACTGCACGACGATGGTGGCGATGATGGCGCTGGCGCCGATCCACCGCGCGGTCGGCCTGGAGCGCCTCGTCGTCTCCACCTACCAGGCGGTGTCCGGTACGGGCCAGCGCGCGATCGAGGAGCTGCAAGCGCAGTCGCAGGCGGTGCTCGCCGGCGAGGAGGTCCCGCCGCCGCAGATTTACCCGCACCGGATCGCCTTCAACGTCCTGCCCCAGGTCGAGGTCTTCAAGGACGGTGACGACTACACCACCGAGGAGCGCAAGGTGATGGCGGAGACGCGCAAGATCCTCGGCATCGGCGAGGAGGTTGCGATCTCGGCCACCTGCGCCCGCGTGCCCGTCGTCAGCGGCCACTCGGAGTCGGTCAACGTCCGCACCCGCGAAGACCTTTCGCCGGACGAGTGCCGGGCGCTGCTTACCGAGGCCCCCGGCGTGATCGTCGTCGACGACCCGGCTGCCGGTGCCTACCCGATGGCGATCGATGCCGCCGGTCGCGACGAGGTCCTCGTCGGTCGCATCCGCCGAGACCCCGGTCAGGAGCGCACGCTCAACCTCTGGGTGGCGGGGGACAACCTGCGCAAGGGTGCCGCGACCAACGCGGTCCAGGTGGCCGAGCTGCTGATCGAGCGCGACCTGCTCGGTTCGCAGGGCTGATTGCTCGCACATCCGTCCGGCACATTTACGCGCGCCATGTGTAACACTTTGTCTGCTAGCGTCGAGGGCATGGAGGCAGCCACGAAGGTGAACTGGAACGACGACCGCATCGATCGATTTGCAGAGCAGGTGGACAGGCGCTTCGAGCAGGTCGCCGGGCGCTTCGAGCGTTTCGAAGAGCGGGTCGAGATGCGCTTCGAGCAGGTCGACGAACGCTTCCAACAGGTCGACGAACGCTTCGACCACGTCGAGACGCGCTTCAACCGCTTGGAAGATCGCTTCGACTTGCTCCAGAACTCGCTGATCATCGCCCTGGCGGGCATTCTTGCCGCCTTTACGGCGCTCTTCGCCACAGCGAATTTCTAGCGACGCTTCGGGGCCGACCGGTCCTCTAGGTTCCGTTTCCCATGGACCTTGGCTTCGGCGACGCTGTGCTGATCTTCGGCGGGTTGCTGACGGTGGTCGCGGCCCTCTCCGGCGTGATGCGGGGGACGGTGCTCTCCGCCTCGGTGCTCTCGGTGGCGCTGGGGATCCTGCTGGCCGCCACCGACGTCGTCCATGTCGATGCGACCAGCGAGTCGATCATCGAGCTGGTCGAGCTGGCGCTGATCCTCACCCTCTTCTCCGACGGGATGTTCGTCGAGCGCGAGCTGCTGAGCCGGCACTGGAGCCCGGTGGCGCGGGCGCTGGTGATCGCGATGCCGATCACGATGGCGCTGCTCGGTCTTGCCGCAAAGGCGCTGTTCCCCGATCTCAGCTGGGCCGAGGCTTTGCTGCTGGCGGCGGTGCTCTCGCCCACCGATCCGGTGGTCACCTCCGCTGTTGTCACCTCGCGAATCGTTCCGAGCTCGGTCCGCCACACGCTCAACCTCGAGTCCGGCCTCAACGACGGCTTGGCGCTCCCCTTCGTCCTCTTTTTCCTGATCCTCGCCGGGTCCGGCGGCGATCCCGGCAGCGAAGCGGTGAAGCTGCTCGGTGAAGCGCTCTTCGGCGCGGCGGTTGGCGTCGGCCTAGGGGCGCTCGGCGGGCGCCTGCACTACCGCCTGCCCGGCGGTGGGCTCACCACCCGCTACGAGGGGATCTATGCGGTCGGCTTCGCTCTCTTCTCCTTCGGCCTTGCCGACGTGACGATCGGCAACGGGCTGATCGCCGCCTTCGTCTGCGGGATCGCGATGGCCGCGACCGAGCGCGACGTGCCCGCGGGCTTCGTCGAGTTCGCCGAGAACGCCAGCGCGATCCTGCAGGTGCTGACCTTCTTTGTCTTCGGTGCCCTGATCGTCGCCACCGGCTTTCACCACAGCGTCCCGCCGCTGGTGCTCTTCGTCATCTTCGCCCTGATCGTGGCCAGGCCGGCCGCGGTGATGCTCTCCTTCGTAAAAGCCGGCATCCCCCGCCCCCAGAAGCTCTTCATGGCCTGGTTCGGCCCCAAGGGCGTCGCCTCGATGCTCTTCGCCCTCTTCGTGCTCAAGTCAGACGTCGGCAACGCCACCCTAATCTTCGACATCGCCTCGATAGCGATCATCGCCTCGATAGTCGCCCACGGTCTCACCGACACCGTAGGCGCTAAATGGATGGCAAAGCGCGTCGGCCTATCTTCAACCTCTGAGAGCTAGTGGATCCGAGGCTCAGGTCCGTTAAACGCCTGATCTGCCTCTGATTCGGGAGGGCGAGTCCGGGAGGGTCTGCGGACACTCAAGCGCGAAGCGCGTCCGCAGACCCTCCCGGACTCGCCCCGCCCCGCTGAATAGTTGCTCAGGCCGGAACCGCGGAAAGCTTGTCCTCGACCCACTTGGTCGAGGCGATGTGCTTGCTCATCCCCAGCTGCCTTGGCTCGGCGCCCAGCGCGAGGCCGACTAGCTGAGGGAGGTGCAGGACCGCAAGGCCGAGGTCGCGGTTGACGACCTTGGCGGCCTCGGGCTGCTGCATGTCGAGGTTGAGGTGGCAGAGCGGGCAGGGGGTGACGAGGCAGTCAGCGCCGGCGTCGAGGGCGTCGCCTACGTGGGTGCCGGACTGGCGCAGCGAGGTCTCGCGGTTCATCGTGATCACCGGGAAGCCACAGCACTTGCGGGCACCGTCGTACTCGACGACCTCGCCGCCGAGAGCCTCGATCACCTTCTCCAGGTATATGTCGCGGTCGGGGAACTCGTCGTAGCCGAGTCGCTCCTTCGGCCGGACCACGTAGCAGCCGTAGAAAGGGCCGACGCGAAGACCCGAGAGCGGCCTCTTGACCTGCGCGGCGAGGCGGTCGAGGCCGTAGTCCTCGACCAGCAGCCAGAGGAAGTTCTTGTTGGTGAAGCCGTCCTTGCCCTTCTCGTAGGCGAGGCCCTGGCCACTCAGCACCTCGTTGATATGAGCGCGGTAAGAGGAGTCGGCGTCGAGGCGTTGCTGGCACTCGGACTGGGCGCCCTGACAGGTCGAGCAGATGTTCATCATTGAGAGGCCGGTTTGCTGGGCGAGGGCGAAGGTGCGGGCGTTGAGCGTGTCGGCGAGCTCCTGGTTGTGCTCGGCGATGATCCCGGCGCCGCAGCAGTTGGCGCGGTCGAGTTCGACCAGCTCGATTCCCAGCCTCTCGGCGACGATCGCCATTGAGCCGTGGAGCTCTGTGGTAAAGCCGCGTGAGACGCAGCCGGGCCAGTAGGCGACCTTGATCTGCCCCTCGCTCATGACTCCTCGCTTTCCGCGGCGCCTGCCGCCTCCGCCGTAAGGGTGGCGTCCTTGGGCTCATCGGGCTCGGGTTCGACGTCCTCCTCGCCCGTGATGTAGATGTTGAATTCCTCCCGATGCTCCTCGGCGTGCTTGTAGATCGCCTTGACCTCGTCCTGGGCGCCGTCTGGCAGCTTCGGGTGGATGCCGGGGATCAACTTCGGCAGCGAGCGGGCCTTTCCGGTCTTGATCGCCCGCAGTACCGTCGGCAATGACTCGACCAAGCCCTTGATCGCCGCCTTGGTCGGCTTCAGCTTGCCCTTGACCCCGGGCGCATAGGTCTCCTGGATCAGCAGGGCCTCGTCGTTGGTGCCCTTCTTCTCGATCATGTTGACGAAGGCATGGACGTGGTTATCGCCGTTGTTGACGTCCTCGACGCCCTCCTCGCCGGCTTTGCGGCGCAGGCGCATGATCTGGTCCATCGGTGCCACGCCCTTGGGGCAGGCATCGACGCAGCTGAAGCAGTGGGTGCAGTCGTAGATCCCGTGCGGGTCGTTGGCGAGGTCATGGAGGCGCTCCTTGGTCTCGGCGTCGCGCGGATCGCCGACGAAGCGGTAGGCCTTGGCCAGCGCCGCGGGGCCGATGAAGTCGGGGTCGGCTTCCATCGAGAGGCAGGAGGAGACGCAGGCGCCGCACTGGATGCAGGCCATCGACTGGGTGATGTCGATCATCGACTCCGGCCCGACCACGTACTCGCGCTCGGGTGGCTCGCCGTGGGGGAGCAGCCAGGGAGTGACGCGGCGGATCTTGGTCCAGTGAGTCGACTCCATGTCGGTGATCAGGTCCTTGATCACGGGCATGTTCCCCATCGGCTCGACCACGATCGTCGGTGTCTCCCCGTTGGCACCGGGGCTGACGCTTGCCTTCTTCTCGGCCAACTCCTGCGCCTCGCCGATCTGCGTCTTGCAGCCGAGGCCGGACTGGCCGTTGATCTTCATCCCGCAGGAGCCGCAGATCGCGGCGCGGCAAGAGCAGCGGACCGAGAGCGAGCCATCGTCGCGGTCTTTGGCCTGGAGCAGGCCGTCGAGGACGGAGAGGGAGGGGTCGAGGTCGACCTTGAACTCCTCCCAGTAGGCGCCCTCGCCGCTCTCGGGCTGGTACCGGCGGACTTTTAGCGTGTACTCGGCCATCTCAGTAAGTCCTCTCTTGGGGCTCCCACTGGGTGATTGTCACCTCGGAGTAGGAGATCTCCGGCCCATCGTCATTTAGCTGCAGGTCGATGTGCTTGAGCCACTCCTCATCATTGCGCTCCGGGAAGTCGGTCCTGTACTGGGCGCCGCGGCTCTCCTTGCGCTCCAGCGCGGCGACGCAGGTGCACTCGGCGTTATCGAGCATGTAGCCGAGCTCGATCGCGCCGAGGATGTCCTGGTTGAAGACCGAGCCCTTGTCGTCGATGTAGGCGGTCTCGGCCTCCTCCTTGAGCCGGCGCACCGTCTCCAGCGCTTCGGTGATCCCGGCCTCGTCGCGGAAGACAGCGACCTTGGCATCCATAATCGTGCCGAGGTCGAACTTGATCTCCGAGACTCGTCGGCCGGAGCCCTTCTCGCGGGCTGAGATCGCGTTGATCGTCGCCTGCTCGGCCTCGAGCACCGCCTGCGAGGGGCGCGAACCCTCCGTGCGCTTGGCGCGGGCCGCCGCGTCGGCGCCGGAGCGGCGGCCGAAGATCAGCGTGTCGAGCAGCGAGTTGGCGCCGAGCCGGTTGCCGCCGTGGACCGAGACGCAGGCGGTCTCGCCGGCGGAGTAGAGGCCGGGGATGTCGGTGCGGCCGTCGACGTCGGTCTTGATCCCGCCCATCGTGTAATGGTTGCCGGGCTTGATGTGGATCGGTTCGCGGGTGATGTCGACGCCGGCGAAGTCCTTGCCGACGAGGACGATCTCGCGCAGCGCCTCGTGCACGCGCTTTTTCGGCACCACCGTGATGTCCAGTGCGACGGTTCCGTCGGGGAAGCCGCGGCCCTCATTGATCTCGGTCTGCTCGGCGCGGGAGACGACGTCACGCGAGGCAAGCTCCATCTTGTTCGGCGCGTAACGCTCCATGAAGCGTTCGCCCTTGGCGTTGAGCAGGTGCGCGCCCTCGCCGCGGGCGCCCTCGGTGATCAGGAAGCCCTTGCCCGCTAGCGTCGTCGGGTGGTACTGGATCATCTCCATGTCCATCAGCTTCGCCCCGGCTCGGTAGGCCATCGCGATCCCGTCGCCGGTGCAGATCAGGGCGTTGGTGGTCGGCTTCCAGACCTGGCCGTTACCGCCGCAGGCGAGGATCACCGACTTGGCCTGGAATAGCTGCATCGAGCCGTCGGCGATGTTGCGGGTGACGACGCCGCAGCACTCACCCTGCTCGTCGAGCGCCAGCGCGGTGCAGAACCACTCCTCGTAGCGGGCGACTGAGTCGGCGTGCTTCATCAGCTGCTCGTAGAGGACGTGCATGATCGCTTGGCCGGTGATATCGGCGACGTAGTAGGTACGGGCGGCGGAGGCGCCACCGAAGGCGCGGGTGCCGAGCTTGCCTTCCTCGTTGCGGTGGAAGGTGACGCCGAGGTGCTCAAGGTGGAGGATCTCCTCCGGCGCCTCGCGGCACATGATCTCGACTGCGTCCTGGTCGCTCAGGTAGTCGGAGCCCTTGATCGTGTCGAAGGCATGCGACTCCCAGGAGTCGCCGGGGTTGAGCGCCGCGTTGATCCCGCCCTGCGCGGCATTGGAGTGTGAGCGCACGGGGTGGACCTTGCTGACGATCCCGACCGAGACCCCCTCCTCGGCTGCCGCCAATGCCGCTCGTTGCCCGGCAAGGCCGGCGCCGATCACCAGTACGTCATGCGTAGGCACGAGCGCGGACTCTATAGATGCCAAATCCGACACCGCAGTCGGGATTTCAACCCCGTCGGCGACGGGCCTGCCTAACATGGGTACATGCTCGGCGGCGGTTCCTTCACCCTCTTCCACGTGCGCGGCATCCGGATCGCGGTCGACTGGTCCTGGTTCCTCGTCCTCTTCCTGGTGATCTTCTGGTTGTCGAACTTCTACGGCAACGTGCTCGGCGAGAGCAGTTCTGCATCGGAGCCCTTCGCCCTGGCGGTGCTCAGTGCCTTCGGCTTCTTCGGCTCGATCGTTCTGCACGAGCTCGGCCACGCCTTTGCGGCGATGCGCAACGGGATCGGCATCACCAACATCCAACTCTGGATCTTTGGCGGGATGGCGCGGATGGATCGTGAAGCCGATGGCCCTGCGACTGAGTTCAAGGTGGCGGCGGCGGGCCCGTTGGTCACCTTCGCGATCGTGGTTGTGCTGACCGCGGTCGGGTTGGCCGCCGTCGGCGCGACCGAGTTCAAGCATGCGGTCGCGATCGAAAGCGACTCAGGCGTCTCGGGCGTGATGGCGATGATCGGCTGGCTCGCCTCGATCAACCTCCTCGTCCTCCTCTTCAACCTGCTTCCGGCATTCCCGATGGACGGCGGCCGGATCGTGCGGGCGATCGCCTGGTGGCGCACCGGCGATCGCAATTCCGCGACCCGCTTCGCCGCCAACCTCGGCCGCGTCTTTGCCTACATCTTCATTGGCGGCGGCCTCCTCCTCGTCGCCAACGGGAACGCCTTCGGCGGCATCTGGTTGGCTCTGATCGGCATTGTGATCAACAGCTCCGCCCGTGCCGCCTCGATGCAAACCGCGATCACGGGCAAGATCTCAGAGCTTGTCGTCTCAGACGTAATGGATCGCGAACCCGTTGCGATCCCCGATGAGCTGAGCGTTGAGCAAGCACTGGATGAGTACTTCCTCCGCTACCGCTGGCCCTGGTTCCCTGTCGTTGATGCGGCGCATCGCTTTCTCGGACTCGTCGTGCGCGATAAAGCCGATGACGTTCCCGAGACCTCCCGGGCCACTTCCCACGTCTCCGATTTGTTGGAGCACGACGACGGCACCTTCCAGGTCCGCGACGACGCTCCCCTCGATTCCTTGCTGGCAAATCGTGCCTTGCGCCGTTTCGGTGCCGTAATGGCCGTGGATGCCGAAGGCTGCCTATCCGGTGTGATCACGGCGGAGCAGGTCGGCCGGGCGCTGCGGGACGCCTCGAAGTAGTTCTACGGCCGGTGCCGGTCGATGATGCGCTTGAAGTCCGAGCTTGCGGGCAGCGTGCCGAAAGCATTGCCCCAGTCACCGGACAGGCGCGAAGCGCAGAAGGCGTCTGCGACTGCCTCGTCTCCGTAGCGAACGAGAAGGGACGCTTGCAGAGCGATCGCCATCTTCTCGACGATACGGCGGGCGCGGTGCTGGATCGTGTCTATGTCGCCGGGAATCTCGTCGCGCAGGGAGGAAACGTAGGCGTCGAGCTTGGGTTCGGCCCCGGCGCCCTCGAGCACCTCGGCGAAGAAGGCGTCGACGGATGCCGGGCTCTTGACCATGCCGCGCAGGACGTCGAGGCACTGGACGTTGCCGGAGCCCTCCCAGATCGAAGCCAGCGGGGCCTCGCGGTAGAGACGGGGCATTCCTGACTCCTCTACGTAGCCGTTGCCTCCCAGGCACTCCAAGCACTCGACGGCGTGGGAAGGGGCTCGCTTGCAGAGCCAGTACTTGAGGACGGCATTGGCTAGACGCCTGAACTCAAAAGCTTGGTCATCCCCCGCCGCGACCTCGTCGTATGAGCGGGCGAGGCGCATCGCCGCCACCGTCGCCGCCTCGGACTCGACGCAGAGGTCGGCGAGGACGTTCTGCATCAGCGGCTGCTCGATCAGCTCCTTGCCGAAGGCGGAGCGGTGGGCGGTGTGGTTGAGGGCCTGCACGACGCCGGCGCGGTAGCCGGTGGCGGTGCCGATCACGCAGTCGAGGCGGGTGTGATTGACCATCTCGATGATCGTCGGCACACCGCGGCCCTCCTCACCGATCATGCGTGCCCAGGCACCGCGGAACTCGACCTCGCTGGAAGCGTTGGAGCGGTTGCCGAGCTTGTCCTTGAGCCGCTGGATGTGGAAGGCGTTGCGCTCGCCGTCCGGGGTCCAGCGTGGCATCAGGAAGCAGGAGATGCCCGACTCGGTCTGAGCGAGGACGAGAAAGGCGTCACACATCGGCGCCGAGCAGAACCACTTGTGGCCGACGATCTCGTACTCGGCGCCGGGGCCGCCACCATTGAGTGGCGTCGCCACCGTCGTGTTGGCGCGCACGTCGGAGCCTCCCTGCTTCTCGGTCATCGCCATCCCGCAGAGGGCGCCGCTCTTGTGCTCGGCCGGCATCGAGCGCTCGTCGTAGTCGAGCGAGAGAAAGCGCTCCTCCCACTCGGCGGCGAGCTCGGGCTGCTTGCGCAGCGCCGGGATCGCCGAGTAGGTCATCGAGATCGGACAGCCGACGCCGCTCTCGGCTTGCATCAGCAGCATGAACGTCGTGGCGCGGGCGACGTGGGCGCCGGGCCCCGGTTCGCGCCAGGGTGCCGCGTGCATCCCATTGCCGACGCCGATCCGCATCAGCTCGTGCCAGGAGTCGTCGAACTCAACCTCGTCGATGCGGTTGCCATAGCGGTCGTGGGTGCGCAGTTGCGGCTTTTGCTCGTTGGCCTCGAAGCCCCAGCGGATCGTCTGGTGCGAGCCGCAGATCGCTCCGATCTCGCGCGCCCGGTCCTCAGCCCACTCGGCTCCCTCCCGCCGCAGCGCCTCGCTCAGCACGCGGTCGGCGTCAAAGGGGTTGTAGTCCTCCAGCGGCGGCGGCTGGTTGAAGACCTCGTGTGTCGCGGAGGAGCGGCGCTCGACGGTGGCCATCGACCTGATTGTGGCAGCCCATCGGTAGCATCGCCGCCCGCGTGTCCAAGATCTCTGTGAAGAACCCGATCGTCGAGCTCGACGGCGACGAGATGACCCGGATCATCTGGTCGTTCATCAAAGAGCAGCTGATCCTTCCCTACCTCGATATCGACCTCATCTACTTCGACCTGGGGATCGAGAGCCGCGACGCGACCCGCGACCAGATCACCGTCGACGCGGCCAACGCGATCAAGCAACACGGGGTCGGCGTCAAGTGCGCGACGATCACTCCCGACGAGGCACGGGTGGAGGAGTTCCACCTGGCGGAGATGTACCGCTCGCCGAACGGGACGATCCGCAACATCCTCGGGGGCGTCATCTTCCGCGAGCCGATCGTGATCTCGAACATCCCGAGGTTGGTCCCGGGTTGGACCAAGCCGATCGTGATCGGCCGCCACGCCTTTGGCGATCAGTATCGCGCCACCGACATGGTCGTCCCCGGCGCGGGGACCCTGACGCTCACATATACGCCTAAAGACGGCTCCGGGCCGGTCGAGCTCGACGTCTACGACTTCCCGGGGCCGGGTATCGCGATGGCGATGTACAACCTTGACGACTCGATCCGGGATTTCGCCCGGGCCTCGATGCGCTATGGGCTGAACCGCGGCTACCCGGTCTACCTATCGACCAAGAACACCATCCTCAAGCGCTACGACGGCCGTTTTAAGGACCTCTTCGCCGAGGTCTTCGAGAACGAGTTCAAGGCCGATTTCGAGGCGGCTGGGATCACCTACGAACACCGTTTGATCGATGACATGGTTGCGGCAGCGATGAAGTGGGAGGGCGGTTACGTCTGGGCCTGCAAGAACTACGACGGCGACGTGCAGTCCGATACCGTCGCGCAGGGTTTTGGCTCCCTGGGGCTGATGACCAGCGTGCTAATGAGTCCCGACGGCAAGACGGTCGAGGCCGAGGCAGCCCACGGAACCGTCACACGCCACTACCGCCAGCACCAGCAGGGCAATCCCACTTCGACCAACCCGATCGCCTCAATCTTCGCCTGGACGCGCGGTCTCGCCGCCCGTGGCCGTCTCGACGACACGCCTGAGGTTTCGCGTTTCGCCGAAACCCTGGAGCGCGTTTGTGTGGAGACAGTGGAGGGCGGACGGATGACAAAGGACCTGGCGCTTCTCATAGGTCCAGACCAGGAGTACCAGACCACGCAGGAGTTTCTAGCCTCGATCGACGAGGCCCTCAAAGCAAAGGAGATTTTGTGAGCACCCCCGTGAAAGTCACCGTTACCGGCGCTGCTGGGCAGATTGGCTATGCCCTGCTGTTCCGGATCGCCAGCGGCCAGATGCTGGGACCCGACACCCCGGTCGAGCTGAGCCTGCTCGAGATCCCCGATGCTGTGAAGGCGGCGGAGGGAACCGCGATGGAGCTTGATGACTGCGCTTTCCCATTGCTGAGTCGAATTGACATCTTCGATGATCCAAAGCAGGCGTTCGAGGGCTGCAACGTGGGCCTGCTGGTCGGGGCGCGCCCGCGCGGTCCCGGTATGGAGCGCGCGGATCTACTCGAGGCCAACGGTGGGATCTTCAAGCCCCAAGGTGAAGCAATTGCCGCCGGTGCGGACAGTGATGTGCGCATTCTGGTGGTCGGCAACCCCGCCAACACCAACTGCCTGATCGCGATGTCGAACGCCGACGGCGTTCCCCGTGAGCGCTTCACCGCGATGATGCGACTCGATCATAACCGCGCGGTCGCGCAAGTCGCCAACAAGCTTGGCAGGGAGATCTCCGAGGTCACCAACATGACCGTCTGGGGCAATCACTCGACCACCCAGTACCCGGACCTCGTCAACGCAAGGGTCGGCGGGCAGAGTGCCTGGGAGGCGATTGACGATGAGGCTTGGATTGCTGAGGAGTTCATCCCGCGAGTGGCCAAGCGTGGTGCCGCGATCATCGATGCACGCGGGGCGTCCAGTGCGGCCTCGGCTGCCAATGCGGCTATCGATCATGTCCACGACTGGGTGCTCGGCACTCCTGACGGAGACTGGGTTTCAATGGGTGTTCCCGCTGACGGCTCCTACGGTGTCGAAGAAGGCATCGTCGCTGGCTTCCCCTGTCGCTGCAGCGGGGGCGAGTGGTCGATAGTTGAGGGCGTCGAGGTGACTGAGTTCTCTCGGACCCGGATCGATGCAAGCGCCGCTGAGTTGCGTGAAGAGCGCGACGCGGTCAGTAAGCTCGGCCTGGTCTAAACCGGGTCGGGGGACAAAAAAGCCGGCCCCTGAGGGCCGGCTTTTGTAAAGACACTGGCCTGCTTCTTAGGCGGGGTGGTACTCGCGCCCCTTCTTCGCAACCCTGCCCTCTTTCTCGAGTTCACCGAGGACACGGTAAAGGTAATTCGGTTTGATTTTCAAAGACCTTGCGATCTCCGAAGCGCTGATGCCCGGGCTCTTCTCAACTAGGGCGACAGCCTGATCGGCACGAGTACCGCCACGGCGGCGGCGGCGTTTGCGCGGAGCTGTAGTGCTCGATGCAGCTTTGGGGGGGCGACCCGGTCCACGTTTTCCGCTGCCGCGGGGGCGACCGGGACGTCGTGTGACGGTGCCACCTAGCTCTGCGAGTGCACGCTCGAGGCGCTTACGCTCCTCGTCGAGCTCCGCGAGCCGTTTCTTGACGAGATCGAGAGCCTCGTCTAGGACATTGCTGGTGCTTGGCATTTCCTTCCTTTCATCCCGGAGTTTTTCTCACGGGTCGTCAGCTACCCGGAGTGTGCCACAGTCACAGTGACGGTGACTATTCATGTAGTCAAATTTGGCGCACTCGGTCTGGCCATTTAGATGACCGGTATAGCGATTTCGTCGGTTCAGACAGCGCGTTGAGCTTGTCTCTCAGGTGAGATACGCACCACATTCCAGGCCAGGCCAAGCCTCTCCATCCCCCCGATGATGAGGGCAGAGGGGTCGAGCTCTCGCTTGCGGAGGCCGTGCACGGCTGAGCGCGGAAAGGCATGGTGGTTGTGATGCCAAGACTCGCCAAGCGAAGGCAAGGCGAGCCAGAAAACATTGGTGGATCGATCGGCAGTGTTAAACCGCCGGGTTCCGAAATAATGGCATACCGAGTTGACGCTCCAGGTGATGTGGTGGACGAAGAAGATCCGCACCAACCCTCCCCACAGCAGTCCGGTTGCTGCGCCCGCGAGCGTGCCGCTGACGACGTAGCCGGCGAGGGCGGGTAGCACAAGGCTGGCGAGCACTAGTGGAACGAAACGGCGGGCGATGGTTCGCATCCCGGGATCCTCGTAGAGATCGGGCGCATAGCGTTTCCAGTCGGCCCTGCCTTGAGTCGACATCAGCCAACCTGAGTGAGCATGCCACAGCCCCGAAAGCACGCCACGTACACCGCCGCTGTGGCCGACGTGGGGGCTATGTGGGTCGCCCTCTTCGTCGGTGTGCGCATGGTGCTTGCGGTGATCGGCAACCCAGGAGATCACTGGTCCTTGTACGGCCATCGAGCCCAGCACGGCGAATATGTACTCAAGCCGTTTGGAAGTCTGGAAGGAGCGATGGGTCAGGAGCCGATGGAAGCCGACGGTGATTCCAACCGCGGTGAGCAAGTACATCACCGCTGCGATCACCAAGTCAGCGGTTCCAACGACTTCATTCCAAAGCAGCGCGATTGCTGTCAGCACGGCGAGGAACGGAACGACGACTGCGCCGAGGTTGGCGACCTTCTCGGCCCTGGTCATCTCGCCCATCCGTGAGAACACTAGGTGCAGTTATGCGATAAGTATTAGGCTAATAGCCAAGTTTAGGACATCTTTTTCATCAGATAAATGACAAGTTTTCTCGATTCAGAGCCCTGGAGAGGTCTGCAACCCGTGGTTGCCGACCTGATCGAGCCCGAGCTGGAGGCGGTGACGGCGGAGATCCTCGAGACGATTGGCCGTGAGATTCCCGAGTACGTCCGTCCGCTAGAGGGCAGTTTCGGTCGCGGCGTCCGCACCGGGGTGGGCGAGGCGCTGAGCCAGTTCGTCGCCCTTATTCGCGATCCCGAAGCCGGTCGGGGGCTGGGGCGGGAGGTCTATGTGGAGCTCGGTCGCGGAGAGCTGCGTCAGGGCCGGACCCTGGATTCTCTGCAGGCTGCCTATCGGGTCGGCGCCCGCGTTGCCTGGCGGCGCTTCGCTCGCGCCGGGCGCCGCGCGAAGCTCGACTCCGAGGTCCTCAGCTTGCTCGCCGAGGCGATTTTCGCCTACATCGACGAGCTCTCCGCCGACTCGGTCGAGGGCTACGCGGAGGCGCAGGCCGGGATCGAAGACGAGCGCCGGCGACGGCAGAGGGAGCTGGTGGCTCTGTTGCTGCGCGACCCACCCGCCGACGCATCCGACCTGCGGTTGGCCGCGGCCGCGGCCAAATGGAAGCTGCCGCGCCGCGCCGCGGCACTCGCTTGTGCCGCCGCCGACTTGGTACACGTCGCACCCCGGCTCCCCGCCGACTCGCTGGTCGCTGAGCTCGAGGAGACTGGATGCATACTGCTCGCCGACCCCGACGGGCCAGGTCGCGCGGCTGAGATAGAGAGGGCTGCCGCTGCCGTTTTGGTTGCTCTCGGCCCTGGGAGCGAGCCTGCAAGCCTGCCTGAGTCGTGGGGCCTGGCGAAATCCTGTCTGCTCGCGGCGCAGGCTGGGGCCCTGCCCTCAGTAGGACTCATCCGCGCCGAGGACCACTTGGCTGAGCTGTTGCTTTTCGAGGGCAGCGGGTTGGCCAGCCGGATCGCGACCCAAAGGCTCGCACCATTCGAAGCGCTCACCGACAAGGCGCAAGAACGTATGCGAGAGACCGCCCTCGCTTACGTTCGCCACAGGGGCAACTCAGTCGAGATGGCAGCGGCGCTGCACCTTCACCCCCAGACCGTCCGCTACCGCATCACCCGCCTGCGTGAACTCCTCGGCGAACAGCTCGACGACCCCGACGCCCGCTTCGAGCTGGAGATTGCGCTGCGGGTGGGTTAGTAGCCGGTTTCCAACCTGCCCCCGCGACTAACCCCGGCGCTTACGCGGAAGAGTCCGGAAGACGACGTCCCAGATCGGCGAGGAGACGCCGTAACCGTAGCGGTGGTCCTGGAAGTGATGGCGCATGTGCTGCTCGCGCAGGCGCTTGCCGAGGTCGGACTTGGGGACGAAGTGGTGCACGTAGTAGTGCGTGTAGTCGTAGACGAGGTAACCGGCGATGAAGCCACCAAACAGCGGGTAGGCGGCCGGTGTGCCGAATAGCAGCGTGAAGGCGAAGAAGAAGAGCGCTGCGAGTGGAATCGCAACCGCTGGTGGCATCACCAGTCGCAGCTTGTCGTTGGGGTGGTCGTGGTGGATCCCGTGGATGATGAAGTGCATACGGCGCCCGAAGGCGTTATCGGGCTGCCAGTGGAAGACCAGCCGATGCAGCCAGTACTCGGTCAGGGTCCAAATGCCGATCCCGCCGAGGCTGAGCAGGATCAGCTGCCAGGCGGCGTAGCCGCGGTCGGCGCCGAGCCACTCCATCGCCACGACCACAGGCACAAAGACGACCGCCGGGATCGAGGGATGCACCCGCGAGAAGAAGTCGAAGAACCCGTTCTCGAACAGCTGCGGGGAGGCCGCAAGCTTGTCGGTCCTGCTGGGAGAGTCCATCCAGGGCAATGGTAGCGACGGTTGGACCCGGCTTCCGCAAGACGCGGGGAACCTGTGACAAGACTGTGTCAAAGATGTGGCGCTTTGCGGAAATGGGACTGACGAAAGCGTCACGTCGGTGCCAATATCGCCGCGATGCCGCGCAAGCCCAAGCCGCCGAGTTGCGACGACTGCTACTTCCGCAAGAACCTCCTCTGCGCGCTCGAGCTGGAGGAGCCCTGCACGACGTTTCGGCCTAACCGGCCGGAGGGGCTGGTTCCGCCGAAGCAGCCCGTGCTCTTGATGCGGCCGCCGCGGTGGGCGTCGCAAGCGCAGCCTGCGTGACGTCCTAGGCGCGGCGGGTCCTGTCGCGGATTTGGGGGACCACCCGCTGCGGGGGCGGCTGCGCCGCCTCCTCGGGGTGGTCCCCCAAATCCACGCCACCCCCCGCGAGGGGCCGGGCTGGCTAATGTTTTGCCCCGAATGCCGGAGCGAGACCTATACGCGTGGGCGCGGACCACATACGTCTCTCGCAGGAGCAGAGGTTTTACTCCCAACGTCGACGTCTATTACTGCGGAGAACCTCAGCAAGCGGTGGTTAAGGTCGATCTGGCGGGGGTTGAGCTTTCGGCTGTAGGCATTGAGGTTTCCGGGCGTCAGCTTGCGATCGTCGGGGAAAGGCCGGTGCAGGAGACCGAGGGGCGGGTCTACCAGCAGGTCGAGATCCCTTCCGGCTCGTTCCGACGGATCGTCGAGTTGCAGGTGGATGTTGACGCGGAGCGAGCAAAGGCGACCTACGAAGACGGTGTGCTGCGGATCGAGCTGCCGCTGCGCGACCCGACGGAGAACACGCGCCGGGTCCCAATAGGGAGGGAGTAGGTCAGGTGGAGGGCAGCCCAGTTCTCGAGGTGGTCGAGGCTCCGCTTGACGCCGAGGATGCGATCCGTGCCTCGGAGCCCTTGCCCGATGCGCTGCCGGTCCTGCCGCTGCGCGAGACCGTCACCTTCCCCGAGACTCTGACTCCGCTAGCGGTGGGCCAGGAGCGCTCGATCAAGCTCGTCAATGACGTGCTCGGCGCCAACCGGATGCTGGCGATGGTCGCTGCCCGCGATCCCGAGAACGAGGAGCCGGGCCCCAAGGACCTCTTCGAGGTCGGCGTCGTTGGCGTCGTCGCCCGCATGCTCAAGGTCCCCGACGGATCGCTACGCATCCTGGTCCAGGGCACGCAACGGGTCCGTCTTGGCACCTATGTCGCCGAGGAGCCCTACCTGGTGGCGCGGATAGCTGAGCTGCCCGACCTGGTCGAGGATGGCCCGGAGCTGGAGGCGCTGACCCGCAACGTCCAGCGCACTTTCTCGGAGATCATCGAGCAGATTCCCTACCTGCCCGAGGAGTTGCAGATGGCCGTCGCCAACCTCGACGACCCGGCGGCGCTCGCACACCTGATTGCCGGCGCCCTGCGCATCTCCACCGAGGAGAAGCAGAAGCTGCTGGAGGAAGTTGAGGTGGTCGGCCGCTTGCGTCACCTTTCTCAGATTCTTGCCCGCGAGCTCGAGGTCGTCCAGCTCGGCACCCAGATCCAGTCGCAGGTGGAGTCAGAGATCGACAAGGGGCAGCGTGAGTTCTTCTTGCGCCAACAGCTGAAAGCGATCCAGGATGAGCTGGGCGAGGGAGACGAGCAGCAGGCCGAAGTCAACGAACTACGCGAGAAGATCGAGGCGGCGAAACTGCCCGAGCACGCGCAGAAAGCCGCCGACCGCGAGCTCTCACGCTTGGAGAAGTTGCCACCTGCCGCCGCCGAGCACGGCGTCATCCGCACATATCTGGAGTGGCTGACCGAGCTGCCTTGGGCGGCGGAGACCGAGGACAACCTCGACATCCCCCACGCCCGTGAGGTGCTCGATGCCGACCACTACGACTTGGAGAAAGTCAAGGACCGCATCCTCGAGTACCTGGCGGTGCGCAAGTTGAAACCGGACTCACCCGGGCCGATCCTCTGCTTCGTCGGTCCACCGGGCGTCGGTAAGACCAGCCTCGGGCGTTCGATCGCTAAAGCGCTCGGCCGCGAGTTCGAGCGGATCTCGGTCGGGGGCGTCCGTGATGAGGCCGAGATTCGCGGCCACCGCCGCACCTACATCGGTGCCATGCCCGGCACGATCGTCCGTGCCCTCCGCGACGCCGCCTCGCGCAACCCCGTCTTCATGATCGATGAGATCGACAAGATGGGTGCTGACTTCCGCGGCGACCCCGCCTCGGCGATGCTCGAGGTGCTCGACCCGGCTCAGAATGACTCCTTTCGCGACCACTACCTCGACCTCGAGTTCGACCTCTCCGAGGTGATGTTCATCGCCACCGCCAACGTGCTCGACACGATCCCCGGCCCGCTGCAGGACCGGATGGAGACGATCGAGCTCGCCGGCTACACGCTCGAGGAGAAGAGGCATATCGCTCGCCGTTACCTCGTTCCGCGCCAGATCGAGGCTAACGGCCTCAAGTCCTCCCAGATTGAGTTTGCCGATCCGGCCCTGGCGGCGATCGTCGAGGAGTACACCCGCGAGGCTGGCGTGCGCAATCTCGAGCGCCAGATCGGCACGATCTGCCGCAAAGTCGCCCGCGAAGTTGCCGAGGGCAAGGGAAACGGCAAGGTCAAGATCTCGGCCAAGCGTGCCCGCGAGCTGCTCGGCCGCCGCCGCGTCTTCGCCGAGCAGCGGCGACGCACCAAGGATCCCGGCGTTGCCACTGGCCTTGCCTGGACCCCGACCGGCGGCGACGTCCTCTTCATCGAGGCAACGTCTATGCCGGGAGCCGGCAAACTGACGATTACCGGCCAGCTCGGTGACGTGATGAAGGAGTCGGCGCAGGCGGCGCTCTCTTATGTGCGCGGCCATTGGAGCGAAGTGGCGTCCGATCTTGGCGACGATTGGTTTGCCAAGCACGACATCCACATCCATGTGCCGGCTGGCGCCGTGCCCAAGGACGGGCCCTCAGCCGGCGTGGCGATGACCGTGGCGCTGGCCTCCCTGATCAGCGGCCGGCCCGTTCGCAACGATGTGGCGATGACCGGCGAGGTGACGCTGACCGGCCAGGTGCTGCCGATCGGCGGATTGAAGGAGAAGTCCCTGGCCGCGCAGCGGGCCGGGATCAAACGCGTGCTGGTACCAGAGCGAAACGAGGGCGACGTGACGGAAATCCCTGAGCGTGAGCGTAGTGAGCTGGAGTTCGTCTACGTAGACGAGGTCTCCAAAGCGATCGAAGCGGCGCTCGCCTAATCGATGGAGGCCGCTGAAGCCCTCGGCAGGGGCAGCCTGTCGACGTATCGGGAAGCGGTTGGGGGGATGGTGCGGGCGCGCTCGCGTACCTTCTGGATCGTCGCTGGGCTGACTCTCGGCGGCGCCGCGTTGCGCTTTGCCACGCTCGGCATTCAGAGCTACCACCACGACGAGATCGTCACCGCGACCCGGATTCTTCCTGGCGGCTTCTGGCAGGCCATGGAAGCTGTCGGTTCCAGCGAGTCGGCACCGCCGCTTTACTACGCGCTTGCCTGGCTCTGGACCCAGCTGACGGGCACGGGAGAGTTCGGCCTGCGCTCTATCTCGGCCCTAGCCGGCGTAGCCACCATCCCAGTCGCCTACCTCCTAGCCACGGAGCTCACAACCCCGCCGACGGGCCTGAAACGTCCACTATTTGGACATTTCAGGCCCGTCGGCTTCGGCGCCGCCGGGATTGCTTCAGCAGCGCTGGTTGCCGTCAACCCGATGCTGATTTGGTACTCGCAGGAGGCTCGGGCTTACGCCCTGTTTGTTTTGCTCACGGCGCTCTCTGCTCTCTACTTCGTGCGAGCACTCGACCGTGGCACTCGTCGCGACTTCGTCCTCTGGGGGGCTTTCTCGGCCCTTGCTCTTGCCACCCACTACTTCGCTGCTTTTCCGATCGCCGCCGAGGCGCTTTGGCTGTCGTATCGGCGCCGCCGCGAGACCGCGCCGGGAATGGTGATTGTCGCTGGTGTCGGCTTGCTACTGGCGCCACTGACGGTCCACCAGATGTCGATCGGGCACGCCGAGTGGATCGGCAACTTCTCCCTCGGCCACCGGCTCTGGGAGACGGGGCTCACCTTCATGTTGGGGGAGACCGGCGACATCATCGCCCGCCCAGAGCACCCTCTGCTCGCCCTGGTTCCCTGCCTACTCGCCGTCGCCGCGCTGGTGCTCGCCTTCTCTCGCGGCGAGCGCACCGAGCGCCGTGCCGCCGCGCTCCCACTGGTGCTTGCCGGGGTGACCGTCGCCGTCCCGGTGTTCCTCGGGTTGCTCGCCCCGGCCAAGGACTATGTCCTCGCGCGCAACCTAATGCCGGCTCTCGTACCGCTCCTGGTCGCGGTTGCGGTCGGTTTCACCGTCCGCAGGGCCGCTCGTACCGGCGCCATCCTCTGCACGGCCCTGGTGACTTACTCGCTTGGCTTCTCGGTCTGGGCAAGCCTTTCCCCGGCCCTGCAGCGCCCAGACTGGGATGCGGTCGCGACGGATATTGGCGAACCGACCGTGCCGCGAGCGATGGTCACCTGGACCCTGGGTGAGGCGTCACTGCGCTACTACCTCTCCACAGGCGGCTTCCAGGTTCAGCCCTCCGAAGGCTACGACTGGCAGGTCGGCGAGATCGACTTTGTCTCCGACGGCCCGGCCGCTCCGCCGTCGCTTCGTCTGATTGGCCCCGGGTTCCGTCAGGTCGGCTACAGCAAGGTCGGCCGTCTCTACGTTCGCCGTTATGCAACCCCCGGTCCGGGGCTGAGCCCTCTGCGTCTGGGAATTGTGCGCGACGCCAAGCTTGGCTTCCACTCCAACGGGGTACTACTGGACGGGATCGGCCCTCCCTGACGTAAAACCATTTCGGAGTTATCCTGACCATCCCAGGAATCCAGCGAGGAGATGGCATGAGCAAGAGCACCCGGGCGACCCAGGCCGCCGACCTTTATTCGACCGCACGCGAGAACCCCTACGTCCAGCGTTTGATCGAGGACGAAGAGCTGCGCGACAGCCTCAAGCACGCCTTCGAGGCGGCGCGGGGTGCATATGGCCGGGCGACGAGCAACGGCCACGGCGCGGTAAAGGCTGTAACCAGCGATAGGAAGGTCCAGCGCGACCTCCGCTCGGCTGCGGAGAGCCTCCGCGACGCCTCCGAACAGCTGCGCGCGCCGAAGAAGCGCAAGAGCAAGCTCGGCCGTCTTGTCCTCCTCGCCTTGGTTGGTGCTGCGGTTGCTCTGGTGCTGAGTGAAGACGCTCGCAAGACCGTGCTCGACGCTCTTTTCGGCGCCGAGGAGGAGTTCGAGTACACGAGCACAACCAGCATCAACGGCTCCTGATCTCGCACGCCACTGGGCTTCCTGCCCGCCCGGCTCCTTAGACTGAACGTATGGAGGGGGCTACAAAGGAGCGCGAGCTCAGCGGCGAGAAGGCGCAGCGTATCGTCGATGCGATGCGGGTCAGCGTCGCCAAGCGCGGCGCTGCCGGCTCGACCTTTGAGCATGTCGCCCGCGAGGCGGGGGTCAGTCGCGGTCTGCTCCACTACTACTTTGGGACCAAGGAGCGGCTGCTGGTCGAGGTGGTGCGACGCGACGCCGAGATTCGGATCGCCCGCCTCGACGAGCCTTTGGCTAAGGCCGAGACCGTCGATGACGTGATCGACGTCCTCGTTGCCAGCCTCACCGATCTGATTGAGAATGAGCCCGCTTTCTTTCTCCTCCTTTACGAGCTCTTCAGCGCCGGACGCCGTAACCCTGACATCCAGCACGAGGTCGGTCAGCTCTTTGAGCTGACCCGCTCGCACGTCGCCGAGGTGCTCAAGGCGAAGGAGCGTGAGGGTGTGCTCAGCCTCCGCTTTGACGCCGAGGCGATCGTCTCCTACCTCTTCGCGGTCGGTGACGGCTTCGCCCTACAGGCGCTTTCGGACCCGAGCCGCGACAACAGCGGAGCCCTCGCCGCCGGCGCGGCCTCAGCCCGCTACCTGCTGGTCAACGAGTAGAGGCGGCTGGCGCGAAAGTCGGACATATTCCGACTTTCGCGCCAGGAGTGAGCGTCCTCACAGACGACAGCGTTTGACTGCGAAAAGCTGGCTGCCCAGCCAATGCGCGACTTCATGGTCAAGCTCGCAGGTTTCCTCGGCCGTCGCCGGCGTTGGGTCCTGGTTGCCTGGGTCGCCATTGTCGCCGCGGCTCTGCCGCTCGCTTCGCACCAGACCGACCATCTCACCGGCGGCGGCTTCGACGTCAACGGGAGCCAGTCGAAGGCCGTCAGCGACTCCCTACAGCGGGACTTCGGCGCTAAGACGGGTGGCATCACAGTGCTGCTTCGAGCCAATGCGGGTGCCGGGTCCGCGGCTCGGGCTGCGGCTGTCGAGCGAGTGCGGCGTGCCGTCGCGGGGCTCGACGAAGTAACGCTGTCCCCGGCTGTTGCACACCGCGGCGAGCTCGCCTTGCAGCGGACCGGCACGGCGATGCTGCCGCTGCACAGCGAACAGTCGGCCGATCGTCAGACCGACTCCGCTGGGACGCTGCGCAAAGAGCTCGATCCGGGCACTGCCACAGCCGGCGTCATCACCTACCTGGCGGGCCAGCCGACCGTCTGGGCGGGAATGCAGGAGCTCTCCAAGAAAGACCTCGCCAAAGCTGAGGCCGGCGGTTTCCCGATCGTTGCTGTGATCCTGCTGGTTGTCTTCGGCTCGCTCGCGGCGGCGGCACTCCCGCTGGCCCTGGGTTTCGTCAGCGTGATCGTCACCGGCGCTCTCATCTACTTCATCTCGCTGGAGATGAGCACCTCGGTCTTCGTCACCAACATGGCCTCGATGATCGGGATCGGGGTGGCGATCGACTACTCGCTCTTCATCCTCGCTCGCTACCGCGAGGAGCGGGCGAGGGGGCGGGACCAGGACGCGGCGCGTGCGGAGGCCCTCTCAACCTCTGGCTTGGCGGTTGCCTTCTCGGGCCTCGCCGTGATCGTCTCCCTCGCCGGGTTGTGGATGGTCGACAACCAGGCGCTGCGCTCGATGGCCCTAGGCGCGATGACCGTAGTCGCGGTCTCGATCCTGACCGCGACGACGCTACTACCCGCCCTGATTGCGATGCTCGGCGACCGGGTCCTGCCCGGTGGGATTGTGGCCAAGGTGCTGGGGGTTTTCCGCCGCCGCGGCGAGCGCCCCGACCGCGAGGCTTTCTGGGTGCGCTGGACGGCGCGGGTTATGGCGCACCCCTGGACCGCTGTGATCGGCGTCTCCGCGGTGCTGCTCACCCTGGCGATTCCGCTGCTCTCGATCGAGACTGGAACGCAGGCACTCGCCCAGTTCCCCAAGGACAGCGACGTCCGGGTCGGCAACGAACTCGCCTCGAAGCAGCTTGGTGGTGGCACCGATCCCGTGCTGGTGGTAGCTAGCTTCAGCAGCACCGGGGCCGCCCGCGAAGGGCGGGCCGCGGTCGGCGGGTTTGTGCGCACGCTCGAGGCGACCCCTGGGATCAGCGCCGTTGCGCCACCCGTCTTCGCCGGCGACACCGTCTTGGTCCAGGCGACGCCGAGCGCGCCGAGTGAGTCTGACGCGACCATCGCGCTCGTCCACCGCCTGCGCGACAGCGTTGTCCCCCGCACCGAATTGAGCAGGGTCGCGGTGGTCGACGTTGGCGGCGAAACGGCCCGCAGCCAGGACGCTCGCGAGCAGGTCAGCGGCTCGATGTGGAAGATCATCCTCTTCGTTCTCGCGCTCAGCTACCTGGTGCTGATGGTGATGTTGCGCTCGCTGCTGTTGCCGCTGAAGGCGGTGCTGATGAACCTGCTCTCGATCGGGGCAGCGTTTGGCGTCCTCGTGGCGATTTTCCAGTGGGGCTGGTTCGACAGCCTCTTCGGCTTCGAAAGCCAGGGCGCGCTGGACACGATCAACGTGCCGCTGATCTTCGCGATCGTCTTCGGCCTCTCGATGGACTACGAGGTCTTCTTGATGTCGCGCATCCGCGAGCGCTACATGGTGCACGGCGACAACGAGCGCGCCGTGGCGGAGGGCCTCTCCTCCAGCGCCAAGACGATCTCTTCGGCGGCGCTGATCATGGCCTGTGTCTTCGCGGTCTTCGTTCTCACCGGTGTGCCCTCAATCAAGGAGTTGGGGATGGGCTGCGCGGTGGCGATCACCCTCGACGCGACCCTTGTCCGCCTGATCCTCGTCCCGGCGGCAATGAAGCTGCTCGGCGGCTGGAACTGGTGGATGCCGTCCTGGCTCGATCGCGCCCTGCCCGACCTCAGCTTCGAGGGCGGCAGTCGCGAGCCCGAGCCAGAGCTGACCTGAATAGTCTTTCCGCCATGAGTGACAACCTCGCTTTCGCGGGAGCGGCCAAACAGGCGGAGATGGTGCGAGCGGGGGAGGTCTCCCCAACCGAGCTGGTGCAGCTATGCCTGGACCGGATCGCCCGCCTCGACCCGGAGCTGAACGCGTTTCGCAAGGTCCTCGCCGGGCGGGCGCTGCTCGAGGCCAAGCAGGCCGAAGCACGGCTGAAGGCGGGGGAGGAGCGGCCGCTGCTCGGCGTGCCGATCGCGATCAAGGACGAAAGCGCGGTGGCGGGCGAGGTGACGATGTTCGGCACCGATGCCTTCACCGAGCCGGCCACCGAAGACTCTGAGATGGTGCGGCGCCTGCGCGAGGCCGGCGCGATCATCGTCGGCCTCACCCACCTGCCCGAGATGGCGATCTGCGGCTTCACCGAGTCGGCCACCTACGGGGTGACCCGCAACCCCTGGGACCTGCAGCGCAGTCCGGCTGGCTCGAGCGGCGGTTCGGCTGCTGCCGTGGCTGCCGGGCTGGTCCCGATCGCCTCGGCCGGCGATGGCGGCGGCTCGATCCGCCTCCCAGCCGCGTCCTGCGGTCTCTTCGGCCTGAAGCCCTCGCGGGGCCGGATCTCCTTTGCTCCCGACCTCGAATACTGGAACGGTCTCGCCGTGAACGGCTGTCTCAGTCGCAACGTCCTCGACACGGCGCTGTGGCTCGACATCACCTCCGGCGGCTCGAAAGAGCAAGGAGCACCGTCGCCTCCGGAGCGGCCCTTCGTCGAGTCGGCGCAGACGCCACCGGGCAAGCTCCGGGTCGCTTACTCGACCCTGGCTCCCCGCGCTGCGGCGCCCCCGACGGTAGACAACGTCGTCAAGGTCGCGGTCGCCGACGCCGCCGAGCTGATGCGCTCGCTCGGCCACGAGGTCAGCCAACGCGACCCCGACTGGGGTGGAATCGGCAACAACATCACCCCCCGCTTCCTCCGCGGAGTCTCCGAGACCGTCGACAAAGTGTCCCACCCCGAGCGCCTCGAAAGCCGCACCCGCGGCTTCGGCCGCCTCGGCCGCCGCCTCCCCGACTCGCTCTTTCAGCGAGCCCTGCAAGGCCGCGAGATCGACGCCGCCCGCATCAACGCCCTCTTCGACTCCTTCGACGTCCTGATCACCCCGGTGATGGGCGGCACCGCGATCCCGATCCGGCGCTGGGAGGGCAAGGGCGCCCTCCGCACGGTGATCGGCATGAGCCGCTTCTATCCCTACTGCGTCCCCTGGAACCACCTCGGCAACCCGGCGATGTCGGTGCCGATGGGTTTCGCCGCCGACGGGTTGCCCTTGGCGGTCCAGATCGTCGGTCGCCCCGGGGGCGAGTCGACGCTGCTTTCGCTCGCCGGTCAGATAGAGGCCGAGCGGCCCTGGGCGGACGAGCGGCCGCCTGTCTCATAGCGAAGGTCATCGCGGGTTCGAATCCTGTCCCACGCCTCTCCCAAGAGGGCCCACGACGCCCCGATTGAAAAGCAAAAACAAACGCCCGCCGCGGCACTCGCGGCGGGCGTTTGGGTGATTACAGATACAGCCTGGCTGCTATTCGCTTGCTTTGACCGCCGCAGCTTCAGCGAGCTCGAGCTTGCCTTCGAGAATCGCCGTGTTGGTGCCGGCGGGAGACGGCAGGCCGACGAGTTCGTTGACGAACGGGTCGACGAGGAACGCGAAGAGCCCTCCGCAACCGCTTGCGCCCGGTGCCGCGAACGAGTTGTTCACGAGTTTGCCACCACTTAGCCTGGTCAGCCCTTCTGGACCGCTGAAGAACGTTCCGGCGCTGCCGTGGATGGATTTGTTCGGCGGCGGCGGCGACGTTGCACCGGAGGTGAAGGCGATCGTGACCGGTTTGGAGTTTGAGCCGATGTAGCAATTGTTGCCCAGGAACCCGTTGCTCAGCTTGATCTTCGTAGGCAGCGAGAGACCGATGCCTGTTTCGAAGAGGATGTTTTCCGGGTTGACTTCTATCGCGGACGCCGGGCCGGCCAATTCAACCGTAGCCGTCACGCCGGTGGCGCCTTTGTTGATGAATTCGTTGAACAGGTTCTTGAGGAATGTCGGCCACCAGCTGGGTGCTTCGATTCCAAGCAGGCCGCCAGGGACGGTCTGCGGAGTTTTCGAGAGCGTTTCCCCGTTCTCGGCGCCGACGAAGATGCCTTTTTCTTCTGCTTCGTTGACTTCAAGCCCGCCCTGGAGGATGACCGGGTTTTTCAGTGGGACGGTTTTTTTCCCGATCTGGAAGAAGCCACCGGTCGATTCCGAGAAGGTGCAGAACACGAGCGCAGGATGGCTCAGGGGGCACTCTCCCATGTTGATGAATTCACCTGTTGGGTGATGCGACGAGCCAAGCGCCTGTGATGCCGGTACCAGCATCGCCGCCACCACTGCCGTGGCAATCAATAGCCTTTTCATTGGACTGGTTCCTTTCCGTTGTTTGCGGTAACGGTAGGTCGAAGTCGACAACGAAGGCATTTCCCCGACACAGGGTTCACTCTCCCATATGTAACGAAAAGCTGCTCCATCGGCTCGTGCAACCGCACCGTTCCGAATGAAGGTTGAAACTTCTATCAAAAAGAACTGTCCATTGCAATGAGCGCCGAGTTGGGCGCGATCCAGGCGTGCTGCAGCGCCGAATCAACTCCTCGATACCTCTACGCGCCGCCGCGCAAGCGACGCTTGCGGGTTGGCCCTCAGCTCGGAAAGACCTTGCGCATCCGCGCCAACTCGCGGAAGGAGCCGCGGGGGCGGAGGCGGCGGGTCAGGACCATTTTCAGCGGGTTGGCGTCGGGCTTGCCGGTGGCGATGAAGTCGCCCCAGCTGGCCTCGAGGATGAGGTTGGGGTTAGGGGCCTCTCCCGGCTCGGCATGGGTCGAGCCGTTGTCTATGACCAGGTGCCAGGGCTCGGCGTCGGTGAAGCGCCACTGGTAGACGAGGCGGGAGCCGTTGGCCGCTTTGGAGTCGACGACACGCTCGATCACGTCGAAGTAGAGGCGCTGCAACTCGGGTGAGCTCTGGGGGATGCTGTCGGGCGAGCCGAGGATGCCGCCCATCATCAGCTTCACCTGGCGCTCGGCAACTGTGCGCTCGTCCATCTCGGGGTCGAAGGGGAAGACACCGGGGGGCATCTCCTCGATCGGGTAGCCGATCGTGCGCCAACGCTGACGGATCAGTTTGAGTCCGAAGGCAAAGATGTCCTCGAGTGAGAAGCCGTAGCACTCGGTGTAGGAGCGGTCCAGGTTCGGCGGGTTGAAGACGGCGGGGCCGTAAGGCAGGACCTCGCGCAGCAGCTCGACCACCGCGGCTCTGCACTCCTCATAGGCGGGCGCCCCCTCCCTCAGTAGTTCGGAGAGCACCTTGACGCCGAAGCCGATGTGGCGCTGCTCGTCGCGGGAGACGTTGGCGATGCCGGAGCTGAAGCCGGGCATCGTCTCTTCGGAGGCGAAGAAGTCCTCGATGAAGTGCTGGCCGGGCTGGGCGAGCGAGCCCTCGACGATCAGGTGGTAGAGGGTGATCGCCTGGGCGTACTTTGGCAGCGAGCGATCCTTGCGTAGTTCCTCGGCCATCAGGTCGAGCCGATCGAAGATGCCGCGGTAGCCCCAGTTCAGCTGCGGCAGGGTAGAGGCGAGGGTCTGCTGGATCGAGTCGCCGCCGACGCCGATCACCTCCTTAAAGAAGCGGTGGAAGAAGACCGAGTGGCGTACCTCGTCGACCTGCTGGGTGGCGAGGAAGTAGGACTGCTCCTCGGTCGGCGCGGCGGTGACATAGGGGGAAAGGGTGTCGGCGACGCGGTCCTCCCCGTAGAAGAACATCGAGTAGATCCACATCGCCGAGCGCCGCTGGATCTCGGTGAGGCCGTCCCAACCGGCTTTGTCCCCGGAGAAGTCGATGTCGTAGGCGCTCCAGTTGCCCTGCTCCCAGCGGTGGTACAGATCCTCGTAGGTGACGTTGTCCATCAGGCTCTGCGACGCGACGCTCATCTCTCTCCTTCGTTGGTGCTTCCGGCGGCTGCTGGTGCGGAGATTACCGAAAACTGGCTGCCTAGCCAGTTTAAATCAGAGCGACTTCGTCACACAGGCGTCGGCGGCTCGATCTCGCGCTTGAGGATCTTGCCGGTTGGGCCCTTTGGGAGGTCGTCGATGAACCAGACCACGCGCGGGTACTTGTAGGCGGCAATCCTCTCCTTGACGTAGGCGCCGACCTCCTCCGGCGCCAGCTCCTCGCCATCGTGGAGGACGACCGCGGCGCCGATCTCCTCGCCCCACTCGTCGTGGGGGACGCCGACTACGGCAGCTTCACGGATCTTCGGGTGCTCGTAGAGCACCTCCTCGACCTCACGCGGATAGACGTTGTAGCCGCCGCGGATGATCAGGTCCTTCTTGCGGTCGACGATGTAGAAGTAGCCGTCCTCGTCGGTGCGGGCCATGTCACCGCTGTGGAACCAACCGCCGCGCATCGCCTCTGCGGTCGCCTCGGGACGCTGCCAGTAGCCCTTCATGATGTTGTGACCGCGGATCACGATCTCACCGACCTCGCCTTGGGCGACCGGGTTGTCGTTCTCGTCGACGACCCGCATCTCGACCCCCTCGATCGGAGTCCCGATCGAGCCGGCCTTACGCTCGCGATCGGGGTGGTTGGAGCAGGCGACCGGCGAGGTCTCCGAGAGGCCGTAGCCCTCCATCACCTTCGCCCCGAAGGCGTCTTCGAAGCCGTGCAAGATCTCGACCGGCATCGAGGCACCTCCGGTGATGCAGATGCGCAGCGCGGAGGTGTTGAAGCCCTCGCGCTCGGGGTGGTGCAGCAGCGCCCCGTACATCGTCGGCACGCCGTAGAAATGGGTGACGCCGTCGCGCTGCATCGTCGCCAGCGCCTCCCCCGGGTCGAATCTCGGGACCAGGGTGAGACAGGCGCCCACCTTCAACGATGCGTTCATGCTCACGGTCTGTCCGAAGGAGTGAAAGAGCGGCAGGGCGCCGAGGACGACATCTCCCTGTGCGATCTCGGAGGTGGTGCGGCTGGAGACGTCGGCGTTGCGGAAGAGGTTTAGGTGGGTCAGCTCAGCGCCCTTCGGCTTGCCGGTCGTGCCCGAGGTGTAGAGGATCACCGCGGTGTCGTCCTCGTCGGTCTCGACCAGTTGCGGGGTCGGCTCCAGCTCAGCGAGCGATGCGGCGAAGGAGGCCGGCTCGACCCCGACCAGCTCGGCACCGGCATCGGCCGCGCCGTCGCGCGCCTCCTCCAGGAAGCCGTGCCAGGCGAGCAGCAGCCTTGCGCCGGAATCCTCCAGGTAGAAGGCGATCTCACGCCTCTTCAACAGCACGTTCATCGGCACGACCACGCAGCCCGCCCGCAGCACGCCGTAGTAGGCGACCGGGAACTCGGGCACGTTGGGCAGCATCACCCCGACCCGGTCGCCCGGCCCGAGCCCCTTCTTGCCCAGCAGCGTGGCGAGCCGGGCGCTGCGATCGTCGAGCTCGCCGTAGGTCAGCTCGCGCTCGCCGAGGCGGATCGCCGGGGCATCCGGCGTCCGCTCGGCGCTCTCGGTCAGCAGCGACGCGAGGTTGAGGCCCATTGCGGTGCCCGGGCTCCGTTAGCCCTTGAGGGTGTTGTAGACGGGGAATTCCTTGATGCTGGGCGGACCGGGGGGTGCCTTGTCGCCTAGCGCCCCGATCGCCGGGCCGAGCCGGTCCTGCTGGAAGCGGTCGAAGGCCTCGCGCGACTCCCAGAAGTCGATCACGTTCCAGCCGTTGTCGGTGGGTCCGGCGGAGTGGAAGACAAGGCCCTCCGGTGGGTTCTGCTCAATTCCCATCTCGGCGTTGACTGCGTCGTACTGCTCCTGCGTCCCACCCGCGAAACTGATCCAAAGCCCTATAGCCATCCCATTGCTCCTTCGGTTCGAATTTGGGTTGCCTGAGCGCGAGCATAGCCCGCAGTCGCCCTTCCAGGGGCGTCCGGCGTGGATATGCTGGGCTGATGGACGACCTGGGCGCACCGAGCTCTTTCCTTGTCTTGCAGGCGGGGGTTCCTGTCTATTCGAGCGACGGCAAGAAGCTGGGCGGGGTCGAGCACGTCCTCTTTGTGCCCGACGACGACATCTTCGATGGCATCGTGCTCGACACGAGCGTCCTGCCCGGTGGCCACCGGTTCGTCGATGCCCCAGAGGTCGAGGCGATCTACGAGCAGGGTGTTGTGCTGAAGATCAACGCCGAGGCAGCAGGGGCGCTACCTGAGCCAAGCGCCAACCCTGGTTCGATCGAGGTTGGCCCGGATGACATGGTCAGGGGTGGCCACGACAAGCTCCGCCGCGCTTGGGATCTGATCTCCGGCAAGGGCTGACGATGTCTCTCTGCTGCGTGTCGTAGGATGCCGGCCGTGAGAGTCCTGATCTCAATCTCCGCGCTGTGCGCCCTGCTCGTGGTTGCCGGTTGTGGCGGCGGCGATTCGTCGACAGGCTCAGCTGAATCGACCGGCTCGACCTCGACCTTGACCGAAGAATCGACCGCCCCGGCCAAGAAGTCCGAATCGGCCACCAAGAAGACGAAGCCGAAGGTGACGGTGCCAAAGGGCGCCCCGCCGAAGCAGCTCGTGATCAAGGAACTGGAAGAAGGCACTGGTGCCGAAGCCAAGGCCGAAGACGAAATCGCCGTCCAGTACGTCGGCGTGGACTACAAGAACGGCAAGGAATTCGACTCCTCCTGGAGTCGCCATGAACCGTTTGTCTTCCAGCTCGGCGTCGGCCAGGTGATCCCAGGCTGGGACCAGGGCATCGAAGGGATGAAGGTTGGCGGTCGCCGTGAGCTGATCATCCCTCCTGAACTCGCCTATGGCGAAGCAGGCTCTCCTCCCGCAATCGGCCCGAACGAAACGCTCGTATTCGTGGTCGACCTTCTCGCGGTCAAATAGTCGGATAGTCGGGCTTGCCGGCATCGCGGCGCCACTAGTACGATCTCGCGCGTGAAGATTATTGCGCTAATCGGTTTGTCCTTGACGTGTTTGGCCCTGGGTGCTTGCGGCGGAGGGTCGAGCGCTCCCCGCGTGACGACCGACGAAGTCGTCTGGCGCAAAGGCGAGCCGTTTGTCGTCGCCCACCACGGACCAGTGCCCAAGAAGTTGATCGTCAAGGATCTCCGGCCCGGTACCGGAGCAGTCCTGAAGAAGGGCAAGACGATGACGGTCAAATACAAGAGCTTCGACTACCGGTCCGGTCACCGCTACGAAGACTGGTGGCAGAGCCCCTTTGCCACCGGATATGGCGAAGGGCAGTCGCTCGGCGCCTGGGAAACGGGCCTCAAAGGCATGCGGGTCGGTGGCCGTCGAGAGCTCATCGTGCCCCCCGCGCAGGCCTACACTCACGTTCCCGTGATCTACGTGCTCGAACTCGTCTCCGTTTACTAGCGATCGTCTGCGGGTGTCCTCCGCTTCGGCCTTCGCTGAGAGGTTCTTTGCCCAGGCCCTGTCTGGGCAGCCCTTGCGCGGCCCAACGGCCGCGGCGGAGCGGCTGCTTGCCGTGCAGGGCCAGGATCCGCGCGGCGCCCGACTCGCGGTGAGGGCGCGAACCGAGGGGTTGACCGCCTCCGACGTCGATCGTGCCTTGAGCGAGGAGCGCTCGTTGCTGATCACATGGCTCAACCGAGGCACGCTGCACCTCGTTCGCAGCGAGGATTACCCGTGGCTGCACATGCTGACGACTCCGCCGCTGCTCACCTCGGCACGGCGCCGGCTGTCCCAGGAGGGCGTGTCGCAGGATGCTGCCGAGCTGGGCGTTGCGACGATCAAGCGGGCCCTTGCCGAGGAGGGGCCGCTGACGCGGCTGCAGCTGCGCGAGCGGCTCGACGCGGTGGGTGTGATGACCGACGGCCAGGCGCTGATTCATCTGCTCTTTCTCACGACCCTCCGGGGCATCGCCGTGCGCGGCCCGATGGTCGGCAAGGATCACGCCTATGTCCTCACCGCTGAGTGGCTCGGCATCCCCAAACCGGTCGACCGGGAGATCGCCCTCGCCGAGCTCGCCCGGCGCTACCTGGTGGGTCACGCCCCGGCCGACGACCGCGACCTGGCGCGCTGGGCAGGGCTGCCGCTGCGCGACGCCCGCGCCGGGCTGGCCGCGATCGCCTCGGAGCTGGTCGAACGCGAGGATGGCCTGGTTCATTTGGCGGCCCGTCCACCCAAGCCCGAGGTGCCGGCACCGCGCCTGCTGGGCGCTTTCGATCCAGTCCTGCTCGGCTGGTGCTCACGCGAGCCGATCCTCGGCCCGCATACGCACCTGGTAACGATGAACGGCATCTTCCGTCCATTTGCGATGGTCAAAGGCCGCGCCGTGGCGGGTTGGAAGCTCAACCGCGGCAAGGTCACGATCGAGCCGTTCGGTCGCATCACCAAGCAGGCCAACACCGACCTTGCTGCCGACGCCGTTGATGTGGAACGGTTCATGGCGGACGCCTGAACAAGCGGGCAACCGAACCAAAGGAGATGAGATGGGACAGCCAGTGGTCCACTTCGAGGTGATCGGCAAGGACGGCGAGAAGCTGCAGGGCTACTACGCCGAGCTCTTCGACTGGAACGTCGAGGCCAACAACGAGATGAAATACGGCCTGGTCGACCGCGAGGCCAACAGCAACACCGAAGGCATCGGCCTCGGCGGCGGCATCGGCCAGGGCCCGGAGGGCTACGACGGCCACGTCACCTTCTACGTCGAAGTCCCCAACGTCGAGGAGGCCCTGAGCAAGGCCGAGTCCCTGGGCGGGACCCGCGTAATGGGCCCCGAGACAATCATGGGCCGCATGGTCCTTGGCCAGTTCACTGACCCAGAGGGGAACGTGATCGGGCTGATCGAGGGCGGCTCGTGACGAATTACTCAGGCAACTGAGTTCAGCGTCAATCCAGACTCGGGTCGAAGATGTCGGCGGCTGTGATCGGGAGTAGGCCTTCGGCCTGGTCTATCTGTTTGCGGGCGCAGGCGGCGTAGATCGGGCTGCGGGCGACCTTGGGGAGGAAGCTTGCCTTCTGCTCCAGACCCGCCCGCAGTGACTGGCCGTTTGCCCGTGGGGACCACTTCGCCTCTCCGAGCAGCACGGCCTCCCGACGCTTTCCGGCCAGAGCCACGGCGTCGATCTCCACCGGAGGAGAGTCTTGCCACCAGCGACCGATATCGACGATTTCAGCTCCGAGGTCGCCACTCGCTGCAAGCCGTACGAGGTGCTCGTGGAAAGCCGACTCCCAGCGGCCGCCCATATGGTCATTCAGCTGCTCGCTCAGGACGGGCAGGATCTGTTTGCCGAGCCCGCGGCCTATCGCTGAGCGGTGCCGGTCGAGCAGGCCGAGCCAGAAGGCGAGGAAGTTGTCGGCGATGCGGTAGATGCGGCGCCTGGTGCGGGCGGGGTTCTCCGTCACGGGGACAAGTCGTTCGACGAGGCGCAGCTCGACGAGCCGGTCCAGTACTCGGGTTGGCTCTGTCCCAACCGCCTGGACGATCTCGTTGTGGCGCGTGCGTCCCGAGGCGATCGCTCGCAGCACCAGACCGCCGAGGTCGCCCAGATCCCCCTCGGTTGCGAGCACGAGCCGTCCCTCGTCGAGCAGGCGACCGCCGGGAGAGCAGGCAAGGCGCAGGAGGTTTTGCTTGAGGCTCTGCCGCGCATCCCACCATTCCAGGTAGAGCGGTACTCCGCCGACGATCCCCCACACCAGGGCCTGGTCGCTTGGGGACATGCCCTTCAGGAGTGCCGCGGCCTCATGTGGGCGGAACGGATGGACCAGGAGCGTCAGGTCGAAGCGCCCGTAGAGCGGCGCTCGCTCCTCCTGGATCGCCTCCATGGTCCGCACGGCGGAGCCGCAGAGGAGGATTCTCAGCTTGGTCCCCGCGCGGGCTCGGTCCCAGAAAGCACGCAGGACTCCTGGCAGCTCGGGACTGACCTTGACCAGATCGGGGAACTCATCGACGACGAGCAGCAGGCGCTCCCTACTTGCCGCCGCGGCGAGTGAGTCGAGCGCGTCGTCCCAGCTCGCGAACGGACGGGCCGCAAGATCGCGAGCCCCAAACTTGGCCACCTGGCCGGCAGCCTCGCTGAGCAGGGCCAACTCGTCCCCCGCAAGTCGTCCGGCACCGGTATGGAAGACCGCGCGCTTGTCACGGGCAAACTCCTCGAGAAGGGAGGTCTTGCCGACCCGCCGGCGCCCCCACACGAGCCCCAGCGCCGAGCCCGATTGCTCCCACCAGGCCCCCAAAGCCCCAAGCTCCTCTCTGCGATTGACGAACATGCGCAGAGATTACCGACATCTTAGGTAACTTACGGCAGATGTGAGTTACATCTCGCTGGACAGATAGCGCCCTAGGCAAATTAGCCTAGCTTCGGGCTGCGCCAGGGCTGGGCTAGACGGGCGGCCAGATCGTCGCCCAGGCCCTCGATCGGGACCCGCGTCTGCTCCAGGGAGTCGCGGTCGCGGAGGGTGACGGTGTCGTCTTCCATCGTCTGGTGGTCGACGGTGATGCCCCAGGGGGTGCCGATCTCGTCCTGGCGTCGGTAGCGCTTGCCGATCGAGCCGCCCTCGTCGAACTCGGCCGGTAGTCGGGTGCGGAGGTCGTTGAAGACCTCGCGGGCCTTCTCCGGCATGCCCTCCTTGGAGACGAGGGGGAGGACGGCGACCTTGACCGGTGCGAGGCGTGGGTGCAGGCGCAGGACGGTGCGCTGGCGGCCCTCGACTTCCTCGACGTCGTAGGAGTCGACGAGGAAGGCGAGCGTGGCGCGGTCGGCGCCCGCCGCCGGCTCGATCACGTGGGGGACGTAGCGCTCTTTGCTCTGCTGGTCGAAGTACTCGAGCTTCTCGCCGCTGAACTTGGCGTGCTGGGTGAGGTCGAAGTCGCCGCGGTTGGCGATCCCCTCCAACTCCGACCAGCCGATTGGGAAGAGGTACTCGACGTCGCTGGTTCCCGAGGAGTAGTGGGAGAGCTCATCGGGGTCGTGGGGGCGGACGCGGAGGAACTCGGGCCGGATGCCGAGCTCGGTGTACCAGCGCTCGCGCTCCTCGATCCAGGTCCGGTACCAGCGCTCGGCGTCGACGGGCGGGACAAAGAACTCCATCTCCATCTGCTCGAACTCGCGGGTGCGGAAGATGAAGTTGCCCGGGGTGATCTCGTTACGGAAGGACTTGCCGATCTGGGCGATGCCGAAGGGCGGCTTCTTGCGGGCGAAGCCGAGCACGTTCTTGAAGTTGATGAAGATGCCCTGCGCTGTCTCCGGCCGCAGGTAGACCTCCGAGCCCTCGCCGGCAACCGGGCCGACGTGGGTCTCGAACATCAGGTTGAACTGGCGCGGCTCCGAGAGCTCGCCGCCGCACTCCGGGCAGCGCAGCTCAGCCGCCGGGTCGCCGCCTTCGGCTTCGACCGCCTCGCGCAAGTGGTCCTCGCGCCAGCGCTTCTTACACTTGCCGAGGCACTGGACGAGCGGGTCAGTGAAGCCCTCGAGGTGGCCCGAGGCCTCCCAGACACGGGGGTGCTGGAGGATCGCCGAGTCCAGGGCGACGATGTCGTCGCGCTCCTGCAGCATCGCCCGCCACCACTCGGCCTTGACGTTGCTCTTCAACAGAACGCCGTAGTGGCCATAGTCGTAGGTTGAGCCAAGGCCGCCGTAGATCTCCGAGGAGGGGAAGACGAAGCCGCGCCGCTTGCAGAGGGCGACGATCTCCTCCATCGAGACGTCGGTCGGGCGCTTCTCCTCGGCGGCGGCCATTGCGGAACCGTATAGAGACGGCGCGCCCAGAGCGGGGCTGACGGCGGCCTTGCCGCGGCCGGCTGCGATAATCGCCCGTCCGATGCCGATCTATGAGTACAAGTGCGAGAAAGGTCACGTCTTCGACGTGATCCAGCGGATGACTGATGAGGCGCTGACCGAGTGCCAGGAGTGCGGCGCCCCCGCAGTACGTGTCCTGCATCCCGTCGCCGTCCACTTCAAGGGCTCCGGCTTCTACAACACCGACTACGGCAAGAAGAAGAAGGGCGGCGCCACGAACGGCTCCTCTGGCGAGGGGTCGAGCGAGTCGAAGAGCTCTGAGTCGAAGTCGACCGATTCGAAACCGTCGAGTGACTCGAAGCCCAAGGCCTCGACGACCAGCGACTGACGAGTTATGCACACTGGGGTGTGCTCAACTCGCCACTCGACGCTGACTTAGCCGTTGAGCAGGCGGTGCACGGCGCGCTGCCGGGTTGCCTCCGGCACTTCTACGCTTCCTTCAGGGCCTTCGCCGCAGCCCGAGTTGGCGCCGGCGCAGAGCACGTCGGTGGGGGCGCTGCCGCCGATTGCCGCCGAGAGGACGAGCTGCGGCATGGTCAGGAAGCCCATGTCGCTGACGAAGGCTTTCGGCGCGTCCCAGCCGATGATCGGGCCGTGGATGAAGTTGTAAGGGAGACGCAGCGGGTCGGTGAGGCGTTCCTTGATCCCGTTGATCACCCGCTGCTGGGCCTGGGCGCGCTGGAAGTCGCTGTAGGGGAATGAGTAGGCGCTCTTGCCGGGGCCGGGGCATTCGCTCGGCTCGCGCACGCGCGAGTAGGCGAGCGCCTTTTCGCCGTCGAGGGTGTTCTCGCCCTTGGCCAGGCGCAGCGACACCCCGCCCTGGCCGCCCCCGGCGCCGCCCGCGATGTCAGCGCAGAGCTTGTGCGGGACGTTGACCTTGACCCCTCCGACCGCGTCGATCAGGTCTTCGAAGCCGGTGAAGTCGACAATCGCGACGTGGTCGATTGGGATCCCGAGGAACCCTTCGACCGCTTCGATCTGGGCCTTGGCGCCGCCGTAGGCGAAAGCGGCGTTGATTTTCTGCGGGTTCTGGCCGGGGATTTCAGCGTAGCTGTCGCGCGGGATCGAGAGTTTGCGGAAGGCGCCGCCGCCGGCGCGGATCAGCATCAGCGTGTCGGCGCGGAACTGGCCGACCGAGCACTTGCCGTGTGGGGCGTCTCCGTGAGCCTGCTGTTCGAAGCATTCCTGCGAGGGTGCCCCCGTCGGTTCCTTCGTGTCCGGAGGCCGAGCGTCGGTGCCGAGGACGAGGATCGTCTGCGCGCTGGGCAGCAGCAGCGGGTTGCCGTGCAGGGCGTCCTTCGCTTCACCGGAAAGCTTGAAGGACTGCAACTGGGCGGAGACGGCGAAGGCGAGGAAGCTGAGCAGGACCCAGCCGAGCGCCGCGATCCCGACCCACTTGAGGACCCGCTTGGCGGTCCAGCGGCGCGGCGGTCTGGGACGCTCCTCGCCTTCGCGGCGCGGCCGCTTCTCCCGGCGCCACCATTTGGGCGCGCGCGGACTCCGCTCTCGGAGTCCAGAGAGATCTGGGGACCGCAACCCGGACAAGCGGCCCTTCCGGGACCGGTAGACCTTGTACTCGGGCGGCCCGGAGGGCTGCTGCTCGCCATTGTCGGCCATGAAAGACTGCGGGAATCATGCCGATGCCCGCGGTCGCCCGCCTCCACACCCCCGCAAAGCTCGCATGAGTGCAGGGGAAATCATCGGAGTTGACCTGGGCGGGACGAAGATGCTGCTGGGGGTTCTGGACTTCGATTCCAAGGTGCTCTGGGAAAGTCGCGAGGCCTCGACTGGGCAAACCGAGGACGAGCTGGTCGACCTCCTCGTACGCGAGATAGGGGAGGCCCACCAGCACAGTTCGGGCGTGGCAGGCATCGGGCTTGGGATCCCGGCGACGATCGACCATGACCGCGGCGTCGCGGTCTCCGCCGTCAATTTGCCGCTCGAGAACCTGCCGATCCGCGACCTCGTCTCCGAGCGTACGGATCTACCCGTCTTCGTCGATAACGATGCCAACGTCGCGACCCTTGCCGAGCACCTCTACGGCGCCGCGCGCGGGGCGCGGAACGCGGTGATGCTGACGATCGGCACCGGGATCGGCGGCGGCCTGATCCTCGGCGGTGAGGTCTACCGGGGCTCGACCGGTGCCGGTGCCGAGTTGGGCCACACGGTGATCGAGATTGACGGGCCGCGTTGCCAGGGCAACTGCCCTGGACGCGGCTGTGTCGAGACCCTCGCCTCCGGGACAGCGATTGGGCACGAGGGGCAGATCGCGGCGGAGCGTGAGCCCGGCTCGGAGCTGGGCAGGATGTTGGCCGCGGGCGAGACGATCGACGGCAAGGCTGTCACCGAGGCAGCGCTCGCCGGCGACCCCGCTGCCCGGGGTGTCTTCGACCTGGTCGGCTCCCGCCTCGGCGTCGCTCTGACCAGCTTCGCCAACATCTTCGAGCCCGAGGTATTTGTCATCGGCGGCGGCGTGATCGCCGCCGGAGACCTCTTGCTCGAGCCGGCGCGGCGGATGCTCGAGCAGCGTGCCCTGCCGCCGATGAAGCACATCCCCGTCGTTGCCGCCGAGCTTGGCCCCGACGCCGGCATGATCGGCGCTGCCGCGATGGCCCGGATCGAGCTGAAGCAGGTGGAGGGCTGATGCCGGGCGAGCTGATCGTCTGCCCGACGCCGATCGGCAACCTCGACGACGTCACCCCGCGTGTCCGCGACGCACTCGTCACCGCCGACTGGATTGCCTGCGAGGACACACGTCGCACCGGTGGCCTGCTCGACAAGCTCGGCATCCGCCCGGCGCCGCCGCTTGTCTCTAACCATGAGGGCAACGAAGCGGCGCGGGCGACCGAGCTGGCGCAGCGGATCGAGCGGGGCGAAAGGGTCGCCCTGGTCTCCGACGCCGGCATGCCGGCGATCTCCGACCCCGGCTACAAGCTGATCCGCCGCTGCATCGAACGCGCCCTCGACGTAACGGTGCTGCCGGGGCCATCGGTGGTGACGGTGGCACTGGTCGCCTCTGGCCTGCCCACCGACCGCTGGCGCTTCGAGGGCTTCTTGCCCAAGCGCTCCGGTGAGATGGAGCGGGTGCTGCGCTCGGCCGAGACGGTGATCGCCTTCGAGTCGCCGCGCCGGGTCGGCGAGTCGCTGGCGGCGCTGGCGGCGATCGCACCCGACCGACCTGCCGCCGTCTGTCGCGAGATGACCAAGATGCACGAGGAGGTCGCCCGCGGCTCGCTGGCCGAACTGGCGCGGCGCTTCCGCGGCGACGTCAAGGGGGAGATCGTGTTGGTAATTGGGCCGGCCGCCTCCGAGGACCACGACCACGACATCAGCTTCGCTGTCGATGCCCTGCGTCACCTGGTCCAGTCCGGGGCGAGGCCGCGCGCCGCAGCCAGCGTCGTCGCCGCCCTTACCGGCACGCGGGCGAACGATCTTTATCGCGCGCTCACGGGTCGCGAGCCGCGTAGATAGCCTCACTGTCAAATTCCAGCGCTGGAATCAACCAGCGTGTCGGTACCGATGCCGGCGACGACCAATGACTTACTACGTCACCACCCCGATCTACTACGTCAACGCCGAGCCGCACCTCGGCCACGCCTACTCGACGATGGCGGCCGACGTGCTCGCCCGCCACATGCGTCAGCGTGGCGAGGACGTCTTCTTCCTCACCGGTACCGACGAGCACGGCGAGCCGATCGAGACCGCGGCTGAGCGCGAGGGCATCTCGCCGCAGGAGCTGGCCGATCGCAACGCCGCGAAGTTCGAAGCGCTGATGCCGATCATCGACGCGACAAACGACTTCTTCATCCGCACCTCAGACCCGCGCCACAAGGAGAAGGTCGCCGAGATCATGCAGCGGGTATACGACAACGGCTGGGTGACCAAGGGGGTCTACGAAGGTTGGTACTGCCCGCGCTGCGCCGACTTCAAGACCGAGCGCGAGCTGGGGCCTGGGCAGACCTGCGCGATCCACGAGATCCCGCTCGAGCAGGTGCGCGAGGAGAACTGGTTCTTCCGCCTCTCCGCCTTCCAGGCCCAGCTCGAAGGTCTCTACGAGGAACGGCCGGACTTCGTTGTGCCGGACTTCCGTCGCAACGAGGCGGTCTCCTTCATTAAGGGAGGGTTGGAGGACGTCTCGCTCTCGCGGCCGACGCTGAAGTGGGGGCTGCCGCTGCCCTGGGACCCCGACCAGCGCATGTACGTCTGGTTCGACGCGCTGCTCAACTACGTGACGGCGCTCGGCTTCTCCCGCGAGGGCGAGGACCTGACTGGGCGCTACTGGCCCGCCTCGCTACACGTGCTGGCGAAGGACATCCTCAAGTTCCATGCGGTGATCTGGCCCGCGCTTTGCCTGGCGGCGGACCTCGAGCCGCCGCAGCGGATGACGATCCACGGCTACCTGCTGATGGGCGAGAAGAAGATGTCGAAGTCGCTCGGCAACGTGCTCGACCCCTTCGAGGTGATCGAGCGCTTCGGCGCCGACGCGCTGCGCTTCTACCTCTTCCGCGAGGTCAGCTTCGGCCAGGACGGCTCGATCTCCACGGCAGGTTTCGAGGGCCGCTATGAGACCGAGCTGGCCAACGACTTCGGCAACCTGGCCAGCCGCATCTTGGCGATGGTCGAGCGCTATCGCGACGGCGTCGTGCCCGTGGCCGCCGTCGACGCTGTCCTCGCCGAGGACTTCGAAGGCGCCGTCCCACGCTTCTGTGACCTGCTTGATCGGGCCGAGCTAACCCAGGCGCTGGAGGTTGTCTGGACGCTGGTCCGTCGCCTCAACCGCTACGTCGAGGAGACACAGCCCTGGGTGCTGGCCAAGGACGAGGCCGACCCCGAGCGCCTCGACGAGGTCCTCTACAACCTGGTCGAGGGCCTGCGGGTGACGACCCTGCTGTTGGCTCCTTATCTGCCGCAGGCGAGCGAGCAACTGCTCTCAACGCTGGGAGAAGAGTCACGCGCCCTGGCCGAGCTGGGTTCCCGTCCCGGTGGCCAGAGTGTGGAGCGCATCCCCGCTCTGTTCCCCAAGATCGAGGCGCCTGCTTAGGCGAGTGAATCCGGGCCGAGTTGATCCGGGCGCGTGTAGCCGCAGAGCGCTAGGGATAGGTCAAGCTCGGCGAGGACCATCTTGAGGACGGTTTCGACGCCCTGCTGTCCCTCTAGAGCCAAGCCCCAGATGTAGGGGCGGCCGAGGCAGACGGCGTCGGCGCCCAAAGCGAGAGCCTTGATTGCGTCGGCTCCACTGCGGATGCCGCTGTCGAAGAGGATCGTTAGGTCGTTGCCGACTGCTTCGGTGATTGCCGGTAGGGCGTCGAGGGAGCCGATCGCGCCGTCCACTTGGCGGCCGCCGTGGTTGGAGACGACTATGCCGTCGATGCCGCGCTTGACTGCTTCGCGGGCGTCGTCGGCATGTTGGATGCCCTTGACGAGGATCGGCAACGATGTCTGCTCGCGCAGCCAGGCAAGGTCATCCCAGCTCAGCGCGGGGTTGGCTTGGATGCCGAGGAAGTGGCCGGTGGCCATGCCCACGTCTTCCTCCGGAGTCTTCTCTAGGGCGGCACGAAAGACCGGGTCTTGGAAGTAGTTGGCGACGCCCGTCCCGTTAAGAAAAGGAAGCCAGGCCTGTTGCAGGTCACGCGGCTTCCAGCCGGGGACGAAGGTGTCGACGGTGAGGACGATCGCGGCGTAACCGGCTGCCTCGGCTCGGCTGACGAGGCTGGCGGCGAGCTCACGGTCGTTCGGCCAGTAGAGCTGGAACCAGCGTGGGCCTTCGCCGCCCGCCTCGGCGATCTCCTCCAAGGTGAAGGCCGAGGCGGTGCTGGCGATCATCGGCAGGCCGAGGCTCGCGGCAGCCCGCGCCGTGGCCAGCTCGCCGTCGGGGTGGACCACCTTCTGCACGCCGATCGGCGCCAGCATCAGTGGGGCGGGCATCGCCGTACCGAGCACGGCAGTGGAGAGGTCGCGCTCGGCGACGTCGCGCAGCATCCGCGGCACGATCCGACGCCGCTGGAAGGCCTCGCGGTTGGCGTCCATCGTTCCCTCGCTGCCGGCGCCGGCGAAGACGTAGTTGGCGGCACGCTCGTCCATCGCCTCCGCGGCACGCCGCTCCAGCTCGGCGACCGAGACCGGGATCGAGGGCGTTTCTCCCCCCAGCCCGCGGACGTAGATCTCACGGTAGTAGTCGGCGAAGTCCCCCATGCGCCGGAAGGCTATCCGGCGAGGATAGGCTGAGTCTCGCCGGTGATCGACTCTCACACCCATCTCTTTCTCTGCGAGCGGCCCGAGGTCGAGGTCGTCGTGGCCGCCCTCGATGTGGGAGTTGGACGGATGCTTAACGTCGGGCTCGAGGAGGAGTCGAACGCAAAGGCGATCGCCGCTGCAGAGCGCCACGAGAGCGTCTTCGCGACCGCTGGTTGCCACCCGACCGAGGCCGCCGGCTTCGACGACGCGCGGGCCGAGGAGATTGCCCGGCTCGCTGCCCATGAGAAGGTGCGGGCGATCGGCGAGACCGGGATCGACTACTACCGCGAGACGGCGAGCCGGGCCGAGCAGCACCGGGCCTTTGAGGCTCAGATCGAGATCGCCCGTGACCGCAGTCTGCCGATCGTCATCCACGCTCGCGATCCCGAGGGCGAGACCGGTGCCGTCGATGACATCTTCGAGATCCTCGACGCGCGCGGGGAGGGGGTCGCGGTGATCCTGCACTGCTTCCTCGCCCCCTGGCGGGTCCAGGACGCAATCGACCGCGGCTGGTACTGCTCCTTCTCTGGCATCGTCACCTTCCCCAGCGCCGAGGATCTACGTGAGGCGGCGGCGAAGCTGCCCGACGAACTCGTCCTGGTCGAGACCGACGCCCCCTACCTCGCCCCGCAGCCGGTGCGCGGCAAGACCAATGAGCCCGCCCACGTCGTCTCCACCGCCGAGGTGGTTGCCGAGGTTCGCGGTGTCTCTTACGCCGAGCTGGAGCGCACGGTCGAGGCCAACGCCCGAGCGCTCTTCGGCTGGTAAGCGCGGGTGGTCAGGCTTGGGCAGAACTTCCTTTCCGATCCGAACCTGCTCGATGCCATCGTCCGCGATGCGGAGTTGGGAGAGGCCGATGTGGTGCTCGAGGTGGGTGCCGGAGAAGGGGTGCTGACCGAGCGGCTTGCTGGTGTCGCGGGCCACGTGCACGCGATCGAGCTCGACCGGAGGTTGGAAGGGCCCTTGGCGCCGTTGGCGGCTCGGATGAACGTGAGCCTGCACTGGGGCGACGCGATGCAAGTGGACCTGGCCGGTCTAGATCCCATCCCGACCGCAGTCGTCTCCAACTTGCCTTACGCGGTGGCGACGCCGGTGATCCTTCGCACGATTGAGGAGCTGCCCTCGGTGCGGCGCTGGACGGTGATGGTGCAGCGAGAGATCGCCGACCGGTTGCGCGCAGCCCCTGGTAGCCGTACTTACGGATCACCTAGCGTTGTCTCGCAGATGGCCTGTGAAGTGAAGTTGCTGCGCACGGTCGATCCGGCGGTCTTCCGGCCGCGCCCCCGCGTTGAGTCGGCGATCCTCTCGCTGCATCGCACCGGCCCAGGCGCCGACGCGCCGACGCGAGAGCTGATCCGCGCCGCCTTCGCCCACCGCCGCAAGTCCCTGGCTCGCTCGGTCGAGCACCTCCGACCAGGCACCCTCGCCGCCACTCGGGCGGCGCTGGAGGATCTGGGACTGGCAGCAGATGCACGCGCCGAGGCGCTCTCACCTGAGGATTTCGCCGCGCTATCGGCGAAGCTGCGGTCCAGCGACTGAGTCTTCGCTCACACGATGCAGATCCACGCCCCCGCCAAGCTCAACCTCTGCCTCTACCTCGGCTCGCGTCGCGAAGACGGCTTGCACGAGCTCTGCTCGCTCTTTGAGCCGCTGACGCTAGTGGATCCGATCGAGGTGACCGAGGCCGACCGTGACGAGGTCGTCTGCCCTGGGGTGGAGGGCGACAACCTGGCGGCACGGGCGCTGGCAGCCCTGCGCCATGTTGGCTGGGAGGCCCCCCCGCTGCGGGTCGAGATCGAGAAGCGGATCCCGGTTGCGGCGGGCCTCGGCGGCGGCAGTGCCGACGCCGCGGCCGTGCTGCGGCTGGCGCGTGACCCGGCGGCTGGAGCTGCCGGGTGGATTCCGGACTTGGAGAAGATCGCGGCCGAGCTCGGCGCCGATGTGCCCTCGCAGCTCTCCCCGGCGCTCACCCTCGTCCAGGGCGCGGGGGAGAGGGTCGAGCGCCTGCCCGATCCCTCGCCGCACGCTGTTGTTCTGCTCCCGGGTGGCGGAGGGCTAAGCACCGCCGAGGTGTTCGCCGAGGCCGACCGCCTGGGGCTGGGACGGAGTGCGGCCGAGTTGGAGGACCTGGCTGCGCGCCTGCGCGCCACGGCTGGCTCGGGCGCTCCGCCGCTCGCTTATACCGACCTGCTCGTCAACGATCTCGAGTCCGCGGCGCGCTCGCTGCGTCCCGAGATCGGTGACGCCCTCGACGCCCTGCGCGATGCGGGCGCCTCCCACGCGCTGCTGACCGGCTCGGGCCCGACCGCCTTCGGCCTCTTCGAGGACCTCGCTGAGGCCCAGGCCGCCGCCGGGGTAATCGACCGAGACGACGCGATCGTCTGCGAGGCGGGGAAGACGCCATGAGAATGCCAGGGGAGAGCGGCGGCAACCGCAAACGCATCGTAATCGCGATCGTCGCTGCCGCGGTCGCGACCGGCTACTACCTGCTCAGCCGCGAGCTCGGCCACCTCGACCTGCAGAACCTGCTGGAAGACATCTCCAACACGCTGGGCGCCTGCACCTACCTCCTCGTCGGCGTCTTCGCCTTCGCCGAGACGGGCGCCTTCGTCGGCCTAGTTGTCCCCGGCGAGACCGTGATGTTGCTCGGCGGCGCCGTCGCCGGTCAGGGCGCGATCGACATCTACCTGCTGATCGCGATTGCCTGGTTCGCCGCCTGGGCTGGCGACACGACCAGCTTCTTCATCGGCCGCCGGCTCGGGCGTGAGTTCGTGCTCGAGCACGGGCCGCGCTTCGGCATCGGTCACGAGCGCTTCGAAAAAGTCGAGGACTACTTCTCCCGTCACGGCGGCAAGACGATTTTCATCGGCCGCTTCATCAGCCTCGTCCGTGCTTTCGCGCCGTTTGTCGCCGGCAGCTCCGGCATGCGCTACCGGGCCTTCGTCCCCTACAGCATCCTTGGTACCGGACTTTGGGCCAGCGCCCACATCCTCGTCGGCTACTTCTTCTCGCGCAGCATCGAGAGCGCCGCCAAATACGCCGGCCGCGGTGCCTTCCTGCTGGCGACCACGATCGTTGTCGTTGTCGGCATCGTTTTTGTCGTTCGCCGCCTCCGCGTCGAGGAGAACCGGCGCGCGATCGTGGCCTGGATGGAGGGCCGCGCGGCAACCCGGTGGCTGGTCGTGCTCACGCGCCGCTTCCGGCCCCAGCTCCAGTTCCTCTGGGAGCGGGTGACGCCGGGTGGCACCTTCGGCCTCGAGTTCACCACGTTGATGGCGGTCTTCGCGGTTGCTGCCTTCGTCCTCGTCGCCTACACGGTGATCGTCAACGGCGAACCGGGACCGACGCCCGGCGACACCACCGCGATCGAACTGGTGGAACGGCTGCAGGTTGGTTGGCTGACCGACATCGCCAAGGTCTTCACCCACCTCGGCTCGCTCGCCGTCGTCGGCTCGCTCGCGTTGCTTGGTGCGGTGCTGCTCGTCGCCCGGCGGCGCTGGGCGGAGTTCGGGGTGTTGGTCGTGGGAATGGTGCTGATCTTCCTCGGCGGGCACGAGATCAAGGCGATGGTTGACCGACCCCGCCCCGTCGGCGGGCTGATCAGCGTCTCCGGGTCGTCCTTCCCGAGCGCCCACGCCGCCTACTCGACCTTCTACGTCTGGCTGGCAGTGACGATCGTGATGCGGCTGCGTCCCGGGATGGCGCGCGGCGCCGCGGTCATTGCGACGGGAATCGTGCTGACAGCCCTAGTCGGCCTCTCCCGGGTCTACCTGGGTGTCCATTACCTGAGCGACGTCAGCGCCGGCTGGGCCCTCGGCCTTGCCGCCTTCTCCCTCTGTGCCGCGGTGGCGCTCGTCATCACCACAGTTCGTCAGAATGGGCGCGATGCTGCCGCTGGCGCTGCAGAAGATCGAGAATGAGTACCTGCTGTTCGGGGCGGCTGGGCTGGTCAGCCTGGTCGCTTTCGTCGGGTTGATCCTGGTACCCGCGATCAGCTCCTACGGCCGGCTCTGGGAGAAGGCCGCCGCTGGCTTCCTCTCGCTCTTCGTCCTCGCCGCCCTGGTCATCTTCGGCGTTATCGTCGGTTTGGCGATCGTCTACTACTACAACGACATCGTCAATCTGCTCCACGGCAAGTAGCTGGGGATAATGGGGGCATGCCAGCGGCCTCCAAAAAGAGAGAAATGCCTGCAAAAAAGCAGGATGAAGGGTCTCTTGACGCGCTCTCGGAGGCGGTCGAGTCCGGCGCCGGCCTCCCCGCGGTTGCCCGCGCCGCGGCGAAAGTTCTCGGCGCCAGTGTTGTCCTGATTGACCGCTCCAGCGCCGTCCTCGCGGTGGCCGGAGCATCTCCTGACCAGGAGAAGAAGCTGCTCGCCGGGGGTGAGGGGGTGACGCGAGTCGAGCTGCGGGTTGCCGACAGCGCCGTGGGCGAGCTGCGCTACCGCAGCGCGACACCACCCGAAGCGGCGATCGCCCGCATGGTGACGACGCTGCTGGCGCTGGAGCTGGAGCGCTCCCGCTCGCCCGAGTGGGAGAGCGAGGAGGTCGCGGGGGTCTTCGTCGCCGCCGTGCTTGCCCGCCAGGTGACCGATCGCGGCGACATCATCGCTCGCGGTGCTGAGCTAGGCGCCGATCTCGAGCGGGGCGCGGGGGTGTTGATCCTGCACGCGGCAACGCGTGCGGCCCAGACCGGCGAGTGGCGGGCGCGTGTGATGACTCTGGCGCAGCGGGCGCTGCGTTCGTTTGCGCCCGGTTCCCTGTCCTGCCTGGATGGGGAGGAGGCGGCGGAGATCGCGGCGATCGTCCCCGCTGAGGACGACGCGCGGCTGGAGCGTGCCGCCGCCGGCCTGGCGCGGGAGCTGCGGGACAGCCTCTCCGGTTTTCACCTGACGATCGGCCGCAGCCGTCACGCCGCCGACCCGGTCGACCTCTATCGCGCCGGCAACGAGGCGCGACTGGCAGTCAACGTCGGCGAAGCCGAGGGCCGCCCGTTGCTCGCCTTCGAGGACACCGGCTCCTATCGCTTGCTGCTGCCGGCGATGAGCGAGGACCCGCGCGAGCTCGAACGCTTCTACGCCGAGACGATCGCCCCGCTCTCCGCCTACGACGAGCAGTACGAGACCGAGTTGGTCACCACGGTCGAGGCCTACCTCGACAACGATGGCAACGTCGCCGCCACCGCCAAACAGCTCTTCACCCACCGTCACACGATCCGCTACCGCCTCGAGCGCGTAAAAGAGCTCTGTGGCCACGACGTCTCCGCCACCGAAGGCCGCGAGAAGCTAGGCCTCGGCCTCAAAACGATGCGAGTCCTAGGCATAGCCTCGCCCCGCGGCCCGGCGATGGAGCCGGGCAGCGAAGCGGGCAAAGTGCCGCGCTCGTCAGAGGACTGACAGGACGCTTAAGCTTTAGAGCAGCTCATTGGGGAGTGGTGTAGCTGGCAACACACGGCACTTTGGATGCCGCATCCCCGGTTCGATCCCGGGCTCCCCAGTTACCCGAACGTTGTGCTTCCGGTTCGAGATGCAACGTTCTGTCTGCGGCTGATGCAACTCTTGATGGGTGCCCGGAAGGCGTGTCAGCTACACCGAAGATGAGGCGAGGGCGGCGATTGCCGCCTCAAAGTCCTGGGCGGAGAGCCTGCGACACCTCGGTCTCTGTCCGACGGGCGGCGCCTGGCGGATACTCAAGAGATACGCCGAGACCTGGGAGATATCGACCGCTCATTTCGATCCAGAAGGTGCACGAATTGAGAATCTGCGGCAGAAGAGGAAGCCGCTCTCCGAGATCCTTGTCGAGAAGTCGACCTACTCACGAAACCATCTCAAGCACCGCCTTCTTGCGGAGGGTTTGAAGGGGCCGCGATGTGAGTTGTGCGGACAGGGTGAGATGTGGCGTGGCCGGCCGATGTCGATGATCCTCGATCACATCAACGGTGTTCGCGATGACAACCGCCTCGAGAATCTCCGGATGGTCTGTCCGAATTGCGCAGCGACACTGGATACTCACTGTGGACGCCGCAATCGGATCGAGCGTGTAAGGCGACATTGCCTGCGTTGCGAGAAGAGTTTTGTGCCGAGCTACGCAAAGCAGCGCTACTGCTCTCGGGTCTGCGGTGTGCGCTGGGATCGATCCACTTTGCGCAGTAGGCGGCCTGGGCTTCAAGGAGTACCCACGCCCCAAGCGCGCAGAGTTAAGCGACCACCCTTTGAGCAGCTCACGGAAGAGATCGAGTCAACTAGCTATGTCGCGGTCGGCCGCAAGTACGGGGTCTCCGACAACGCGGTGCGCAAGTGGGTGCGGTTCTATGAGCGGCAGATGGAACGCGAGGCCGCCGAGCGGGAGGTCGCAACCGAGCAAAGTTGATTGCGTCCGTGGGGACGCTTAGGGTGCTCAATATGGAGATGGGAAGTGTTTCGATGGACCCGGAGGTTCGCGAGGGGCTGCGGCGCGGCTGGAAGATGTTGATGACCGTGGGCGTGCTGGCGATCCTGCTCGGCTGTGTGGCGATCCTGGTGCCGGCGGTGGCCTCGGTTGCGACCGCGGTCTTCATCGGCTGGATCCTCGTCATCGCGGGTGTGTTCCTGACCGCTGGGGCGTTCACGGCTCACTCGATCGGAACGGTAGTACTGAGACTGCTCTGGGCGCTACTGACCGTGGCCGTCGGGCTCTGGTTGATCATCGAACCGCACAACGGCACTCTGACCCTGACCTTCGTCCTCGGCATCTACTTCCTCTTCATGGGCATTACCCGGATCGCAGTCGCCTTTGCCGGCCGTGGACAACAAGGTGCCGGCCTGGTCGGCCTCAGCGGCGTAGCGGGCCTACTAATCGGCATCCTCGTCCTGGCCAAGTTCCCCAGCAGCGCCGACTGGGCCATCGGCCTCTTGGTAGGCATAGACCTGATCTTCGCCGGCTGGACGTTGACCTCCGTGGCACTTGTCGGCCGCGATCTCGCGAAAAGCTGACCGAGAAGCTGCTGGCGCGGCGGGTCCTGTCGCCGCAGGGGACCCACCACCCCTGCGGTAGCTAAAGCTTCCTCGGGGGTGGTCCCCCCTGCGACGCCACCCCCCGCGAGTTGCCGCACCGGTCTGTCGGGTGGGTGGCGCGGTGGCGGGGGTCCCCCGCAGCGGAAGGCGGCGCGCAGCGCCGTCTGAGCATGTGGGGGAGGGCCGCCGTGACAGGACCCGCCCGCCAACAGCCTTTGCCCAGCTTGCTAGGGCCTGTGCCGTCTACGATTCGCTGGTGGAGTCTCCTCTTGTCCTCGTAATGGCGGCGGGCGAGGGAACGCGCATGCGTTCCAGCTTGCCGAAGATGCTTCACCCCGTCTGTGGGCGGCCAATGGTCGCCTGGCCGATCCTCGCTGCGCGCAATGCGACCGGTGCCGAGTGGGTCGTGGCGATTGACTCGCCCAAGGAAAACAGCATCCCCGGCCTGCCCGACAAGGTTCAGATTGTCACCCAGCCCCAGCCTGACGGCACCGGCGGTGCTGTGCGGGCGGCGCTGCCGCTGATCGAGAAGGCCGAGACCGTGCTCGTCCTCTCCGGCGACGTGCCGCTGATCTCCGCCGAGACGATCTCCGGGCTGCTGGAGGCTCATGCCAGCTCCGGCGCTGCGGCGACGATGCTGACGATCGAGCTCGAGGATCCCGGCTCCTACGGTCGCGTTGTCCGCACCGCCTCGGGCGAGGTCGAGCGGGTGGTCGAGGCGAAGACCGCTGGCGACGCGACATCCGAGCAGCTGGCGATCCGTGAGATCAACGCCGGCACCTACGTCTTCCAGGCCGCGCCACTCGCCGCGGCGCTCGCCGACCTCTCCAACGACAACGCCCAGGGCGAGTACTACCTGCCCGACGTTCTGCCAGCCTTGCGTGAGGCTGGGCACTCGGTCGCCGCCCACCTCACTGATGACCTCGCGGTGACGATGGGAGTCAACAACCGCGCCGATCTCGCCGCGGTCGAGGCCGAGGCCCGCCGCCGCATCCTCGATGCCCACATGCTCGCTGGGGTCACGATCGTCGACCCCGGCTCGACCTGGATCGACGTCGGCGTCGAGATCGCCCCCGACGCCCGAGTCGAGCCCGGCACCAGCCTCCGCGGCGCCACCGAGATCGGCGGCGGCTCCACGGTCGGCCCGCTCAGCACCCTGACCGACTCCAAGCTCGGCCGCGACGTCACTGTGCCGCACTCCTACCTGGTCGAGTGCGAGGTCGGCGACGGGGCGATGGTCGGCCCCTTCGCCTACCTGCGTCCCGGTGCCGAGCTTGCGCCGGGTGCCAAGGCCGGCACCTTCGTCGAGGTGAAGAACTCGCGGATTGGCGAGGGCGCCAAGGTGCCCCACCTCGCCTACGTCGGCGATGCCGAGATCGGTGCCGGCAGCAATCTTGGTGCCGGCTCGGTCACCGCCAACTACGACGGTTTCCGCAAGAACCGGACTGTGATCGGCCGCAACGTCCGCATCGGCGTTGACACGATGCTGATCGCACCTGTAGAAGTCGGCGACGGCGCCTACACTGGCGCCGGTGCAGTGATCAAGAGCGACGTGCCCGAGGGCGCGCTCGCGGTGAGCGATAACGAGCAACGAAACATCGAGGGCTACGCCGGCCGCAAGGCCGCCGAGATGCAGGAGGAGCAGACCCCGTGAGCACGATCGAGGAGCGACCCGAGGCGGTGCCGGCGAGCGCCATCACCCACGACTACTCGAAGCGGCTGATGGTCTTCGGTGGGCGCAGCTCGATGGAGCTGGCCGCCAAGGTCGCCGGCAAGCTCGACGTCGATCTCGGCCAAGTGACGCTGAAGACCTTCGCCAACGGCGAGGTCTACTGTCGCTACGAGGAGTCGATCCGCGGCGCCGATGTCTTCATCGTCCAGTCGACTTGCTCCAACGAACACTCGGGGATGACGCCGAACGATGCCCTGATTGAGCTGCTGACGATGATCGATGCCGCCCAGGGTGCCTCTGCCCACCGGATCATTGCCGTCATGCCCTGGTATGGCTATGCCCGCCAGGACAAGAAGTCGGCGCCCCGCGAGCCGATCTCGGCCCGGATCGTCGCCAAGTGCCTGGAGGGGGTGGGCGTCGATCGCGTCCTCACCATGGATCTGCACGCAGGCCAAGTGCAGGGCTTCTTCCACGTCCCGGTCGACCACATGACGGCGATGCCGATGCTGACCCAGTGGTTTGCCGACCAGCACCGCGCCGAGGATCTGGTGATCGTCTCCCCCGACGCTGGCCGGGTGAAGACTGCGCGCAACTTTGCCCGTCGCATCGGCACCCACTGGGCCGTGATGGAGAAGGAGCGCCCCGCCCAGCAGGTGGCTGAGATCGGTTACGTGGTCGGCGACGTCAAAGGCAAGACCGCGGTCCTAGTCGACGACATGATCGACACTGCCGGCACCCTCTGCGCCGCTGCCCAGACCGTGCTCGACGAGGGTGCCGCCCGGGTCATCTCCTGCGCCACCCACGGTGTCTTCTCGGGTCCCGCCTACGAGCGGCTCGCCTACGAGAGCTCGGGCATCGAGCAGATCGTCGTTAGCGACACGATTCCCTTGCGCCCCGGTGCGCCGGACAACATCACCGTGCTCTCCACCGCCGGCACCTTCGCCGACTCGATCCGCCGCATCTTCACCGACGACTCGGTCTCCGAGATCTTCGCCGGCGAGAACCAGCTCTTCTAGTGCCGCCCGAGAGTCTGAGGCTGGTCGGCCACAAGGGCGCCGACCTGATCGTCCCGGGGAACACGCTGGAGAGCTTCCATGCCGCCGTCGAGGCCGGCGTCGACACGATCGAGCTCGACGTGGTCTGGCTCCCCGATGCCCACCTGCCGCTGGAGCAGCGGGCGCCGCTGGTGGTCGCCCACGACTGGCACGACGCCGAAAGCCGCACCCCGCTGGCCCTGACCGAGGCGCTCGACGCCTTCCTGGCGCCGCCGCTGGATCGGGTCGAGATCGACATCGACATCAAGCTGCCGGGGCGCGAGGAGGACATCGTCGAGGCCTTGGGGGAGCGCGGCCTGATCGAGCGGGCGATGGTCTCGACCATGGAGATGTACTCGCTGGCCCGGATCCGCGAGTTGCAGCCGGCGTTGCGCCGCGGTTGGACCTATCCGAAGGTGACCAAGGACTGGACCTCGAAGCGCTGGGCCAAGGTCCCGATGTTGGCGGCCATGGTGGCGATGCGCCAGCGCCTCCCTGGCCTAGCCGCCGAGCAGCTGCCGAAGCTGGGCGTCGAGGCGATGTGGGTCTATCACCCGCTCATCAGTCCACGCCTCGCCCGCATCACCAAGATCGCCCAGGTGGAGCTGATCGCTTGGACGGTCGACGACCTCCCACGCATGAATAAGCTCACCGCCGCCGGCGTCAACGGCCTAGTCTCAAACGACCCCCGCCTCTTCGCCCAGATCGACCGACGAGTGGTCACTTAGTACGTCTAAGGGTCATCAAGTGATCACTCGCCGAGCGCTGCTCAGTGTTGGTCGCCTTCCAAAGACTTCTCGACGATTGGGGTTTGGGTCATGCCTCGATCCTCGAAGTAGGCCCACTCTTCCTCGCCTAGCTCGGTTGATGGTGGGTCGGCGTAGATCCACTCGCGCATGATTCGGTGCCAGTTGCGCTTTGCGCGCAACTGGCCGAGTACGGCTACGACGCCGATTTCCATCCGTCGGCCCATCAACTCGTCGGCGGGCATCGACTCGCGCCGCATCAGGTCGTAGTACTCCGAGCGGGGGTCGTTGGTCGACTCGATGATCTTCATCACGCGGCGGGCGCTGATTTCGATCTCGCGGTCTTCGACGAACCAGCCGCTGACCGCGAGCATGTGCTCGATCAGCCGTTCGGCATCGAGCTTCGACGGGTTTTTGATGAAGCCGATCTCATGCAGGGCGTCGCGGAAGGCCTCCGGGTCGTTGTGGAACGCAGCGTCGATGGTCCGCTGCTCGAGCACGATCTGCTCGTGGCTGAGCTTCTTGGTCATGCCGAAATCGAGGAAGGCGACGCGCCCGTCGGCCATCAGGATGTAGTTGCCGGGGTGGGGGTCGGCGTTGAAATGCCGCAGGTGGTAGATCGAGCCGAAGCTGCCGCGGAAGACGATCTCGCCGAAGCGGCTTCGCTCCTCGTCGGGAAGTTCCTTGATCTGCTCGAATTTGAGCCCCTCGACCAGCTCGGTGACCAGTACCCGCCGCCGCGAGAGCCGCGTGATCACGTCCGGCACGTAGATGAAGGGGTGGTCGCGGTAGGCGCGCGAGAAGCTGCGCTGGTTCTGCGCCTCGTACTCGTAGTCGAGCTCCTCCATCACCCTCTCGCGCAGCTCGGCGGCGATCTCCTTGGCGTCGAGGCCGGGGGCGAGGGCGCGGGCGAGGCGGACGATCGTGCCGGCGTTGCGCAGATCGGCGTCGAGCGCCTCGGCGATCCCCGGGTACTGGATCTTCACCGCGACCTTGCGCCCGTCGAGCATCTCGGCGCGGTGCACCTGGCCGATCGAGGCGGCGGCGAACGCCTCCGTCTCGATCTCGGTGAAGAGCTCCGAGAGGGGTTCACCCTCATACTCTTCCTCGAGCACCTTCTCGACCTTCTCCCATGGCATCGCTGGCGCCTCGGTACGTAGCTTCGCCAGTTGCTCCTGGTAGATCTCGCGGTACTCGTCGGGGATGAATTCGGTGTCGATGAAAGAGGCGAACTGGCCCAGCTTCATCGCCGCGCCCTTCATCTGACCGAGCGCCCCGACCATCTTGATCGCGGTCTCCAGGTGGCGCTGCTCGAGTCTCTCCTTGCTGTCCTCCTCGGAGCGGGCGACGTTGGTCGCCTTGGTGCCCGCGTAGCGGGCGCCCTGCATGCCGACGATTGATCCCAGCTTTGCCGAGCGCCTAACGCGTCCCTTGGGGATCTTCGAGTCGCCGGCCATGGCCCGAAGGTTGCCACACGCTCACTTTCTCTATCCTCTCCCGTCCGAATGGCCCGTGGACGCGAAAAGCTCAAGGCAGCACCCCGCACCGAGTTTGGCTCGAGGACGTCGCGTCGTTTGCGGCGCGAGGGTCTCGTGCCGGGCGTCGTCTACAGCGGTGGCGCTGAGGCGCGCCCCTTCCAGGCGCCCGAACGCGACATCCGCGGCGTGCTTGCCGAAGGCGCCGCCCTCTTCGACCTTGAGATCGAGGGCGCGAAAGCGGTGCCGGTCGTGGTCAAGGAGCAGCAGCACCACCCGGTGCGTGGCAGCCTCCAGCACATCGACCTGCAGGAGGTGAGGCTCGACGAGGCGATCCAGGCCGAGGTCGCGGTTGAGCTCGAAGGCGTTGACTCGGCGCCCGGCGTCAAGGGTGGCGGCGTGCTCGAGCATGTCACCCGTGAAGTCACGGTCGAAGCGCTGCCCACCGAGATTCCTGACCGCATCGTCGCCGACGTCTCGGCGATGGAGGTCAACGACACCCTGCAGCTTTCGGCGCTTGTCGTGCCCGAGGGCGTCACATTGGTCGCCGATGATCCCGATGAGGTGACGATTGCCACCCTCTCGCCGCCCCGCGTCGAAGAAGTCGCCGAGCCCTCAGTCGAGGAGGAGGCCGAGTTGGTCGGCGAGGAGGGCGAGGCGCCCGCTGCCGAGGCCGAGGGCGACGGCGATTCGGGCGACTCCGGCGGGGAGTAGCACCTGTCGCTCTTTCGCCGCCGGGCCAAACGCGGCGAGGGTGAGCATCAAGGCGATCGGGTCCTGATCGTCGGCCTCGGTAATCCAGGCGAGCGCTACGCCGCCACTCGTCACAACGTCGGCTTTGAGGTCGCGGCCGAGCTCTCAAGACGCTGGGACCTGCCACGGGCGAAGCAGAAGTACGGGGGCCTGATCGCCGAAGGGCGCACCGGCCCGGGTGGGCTGCGGGTGGCGATCCTGCTGCCGCAGACGCAGATGAATGCCTCCGGCGACTCGGCCGGACCGGCGCGAGGCGCGCTCAAGGTGCCGCTGGACCGGGTAGTCGTTGTCCACGACGAGATCGACTTGCCCTTCGGCGAGGTTCGTGCTCGCCTCGGCGGCGGGCTGGCCGGGCACAACGGGCTGAAGAGCCTCAAGCGGGGCTTCGGCGACGCCGAGTTCTGGCGCGTCCGGGTCGGGGTCGGCCGCCCCGACTCAACCGACCCCGAGGTCGTCGCCTCCTACGTGCTCTCGCGTTTTCGTGAGCCGCGCGAGCAGGTCGCGGCGCTGATCGAGAGCGCCGCCGGTGAGACTGAGCGGCTGGTCGAAGAGCTGGACGAAATAGATTCCACGCCGTGAGCGACCTGCCCGAGGTGACCAGCTACGAAGTCGACGACAAAGGCGTGGCCGTGCTGCGCCTCGACCGGCCTGGGTCCCGCAATGCGATCGACACCCAGGTGCTGGTCGAGATGCTCGAGCATCTGGCGGTGGCCCGTGGGGACGACTCGGTGCGAGTACTAGTGGTCAGCTCCTCCGATCACATGGGGCTCTCCGCCGGTGCTGACGTAAAGGAGGATCTCGATGACGATGGCAAGGTCCGCCGCATGCAGCTCTTTGCCGATCTCTACGACGGCATCGTCGCCTTCCCTAAGCCGACGGTCGCTGCCTGTCACGGCGACGTGGTTGGTGGCGGCGCTGAGATAGCCGTCGCCTGCGACATGCGCGTCGGCGGCTCCAACCTGCGCATGCGCTTCCCCGGGGCGGCGCTGGGCGTGCCGGTTGGCCCAGCCCGCTTGGTCACCCTCTGCGGCCTCGCCACCGCCAAGTACCTGTTGCTCTCCTCACGCACGATCGGCGCCGACGAGGCGCTCCGCCTCGGCCTAGTCAACCGCGTTGCGCCGGCAGCGGCGACCGAGGAGTCGGCGCTGCAACTCGCCGCCGAGGCTGCGGCTCACCCGCCCGAGGCGGTCGCCCGGCTGAAGGCGATGCTGCACGAGTGGGACGACATCGTCGGCCGCTCGGCCAGCGAGGGCGTCGGCCAGGTCGAGTGGCAGCGCTCGGGCCCGGGCTTGCCGTACACCGGCTAGCCCGTTTGGCCAGCGACGCTTGCGCAATCGCCGCCGCACTGGGTAAGGTCGAGCGGTCCGTCCGCCACCGCCCTCTGGAGGGTCGATTGAAACTCCTCGCGTCTGTTCTGCTCGTTGCCGGCTGCATGCTGGTCCTGCCGCTTTCCGCATCCGCAGCGGTCTACACCGTCGACAGCACCGGTGACCAGGCCGACGAAACCGGAGACGGGGTCTGCAAAACATCGGTCAATACCTGCACCCTGCGCGCCGCGATCGAAGAGTCGAACAAATCGACTGGTGTCATCGACGAAATCAAATTCGCGGCGGCCTTCAACGGCCAGCTCGCTGACACGATCGCGATCGCGACCAGCCTGCCGGCGATCAAAGACCGAGCTCACATCGATGGCGACAGCGGTGGCCAGTGCGCCACCGAAGCCGGGGTTGCCGGCCCATGCGTGGGCGTCAACGGCCCCGCTGCCGGCTCGGCGCTGATCGTCGAAGACACCAACGGCGTCGAAATTGAGGGACTTGCCATCACCGGGGTTGCCGGTGGCGCCGGTGCGGCAGCGATCAACGCGATCAACGGCTCCGCGACCCTCAAGCTGCGCGACAACTGGATTGGCGTGAAACTTGACGGCAGCGCTGGTACCAACAACAAGGGGATCTTCCTCGACCCCGAATCGAACAGCGCCACGGTCGGCGGCGTCAACGCCGCAGACCGCAACGTCATCGCCAACAACAGCTTTGAGGGCCTCGACATTGAGGGGGCCGACGAAGCGGACATCCTCGGCAACTACTTCGGGGTCAAGCCCGACGGCGCCACGCGGGCGGCAAACGGGAAGAACGTCGAGATCACCGACACGATCGCCTTCAAAGCGAACGGCGACGAAGTCGGAACGACGGTCGAAGCCGCGGCGGCGACGTCGCAGGCCTGCGATGGGGGCTGCAATGTGATCTCCGGGTCGAACGGCTCCGCGGTCGACCTCGTCGGCGACGGCATCGGCCAGAACGAGCTGCCGGCGAGCGGGCCGACGACGGTGAGTGGGAACTACGTCGGATTGAATTCCGGCGGGATCACAACCGTTCCCACCGGCGCCCTCTTCGACATCTACGCCGGTGCCGCCGAAGACGTCACGGTCGGCGGCTCGGCAGCCGGCGCCGCCAACTACATAGCGGGCGGCAGCTACGGCATCTACCAGGAAAACAGCAATGGATTTGAGGTTCTCGGCAACGTGATCGGCCGTCGCCCGGGTGGCGCCGGGGTGACCGGCACCAGCACAGCCGGCATCTTCCTCTTCTCGCTCAACAGCACCGGTCGGGAGACCGTCGAAGGAAACACGATCCGCGTCGACGGCGGGGCGGGGATAGAGCAGCGGTTCGGGGGTGCCGACATCGCCGGCAACTCGATCGAAGAAGGTCAGTACGGCATCCTGACCTTCGGGGCGCCGGCCGGTGCGGGCAGCAACGTGATCGAAGAAAACACGATCGTGAACGCCGAACTCAACACGGTCCTGATCAAAAACGAAAACAACCAGCTGGTCGGCAATCTGATCGAAGGCGCGAGCTTCGCGGCAATCAGGATCGAAGGGCCCGAAGCGACCGGCACCATCGTCGGGGGCAACTCCAAAGCCGAAGAAAATGAGATCTCGGGCAACGGCGGCGATGCGGTCGAGATTGTCGGCGAAGAAGCCACCGACAACCAGGTGGAGCGCAACTTCGGCGCCGGCAATGGCGGCCTCTTCATCGATCTCGGTGCCAATGGCGAAGGAAACAGTGGTTCGGGGCCCAATGACGGCATCCAGGCCCCGAGCATCGCCAGCGCCAAACTGACCGGGGCGAGCGGCAGCGGCGCGCTTCCCGGCGCTGAAATCCGCGTCTTCCGCAAGGCGACCGCCTCGCCCGGCGAGATCGAATCCTTCCTCGGCGAGGCGAAAGCCGACGGCAGCGGCAACTGGAGCGTCACCTACGCGGCGGGGATCCCCGGCGAAACCCAGATTGCGGCGACGCAGACCGGGTTCGAAGGTACCTCTGAGCTGGCTTTCGCGAAAACCGAAGCGGCGCCGAAAACCGGAGGCGGCGGGGGAGGCGGTGGCTCGTCGTCCGACAGCACGCCGCCTCAGAGCAAGATCACCAAGGGCCCCAAGGCGAAGACCCATGCGACCACGGTCAAGTTCAAGTTCTCTTCCAGCGAGGCGGGTTCGACCTTCGAATGCAAGCTCGACAAGAAGCCGTTCAAGCCGTGCAGGTCGCCGAAGACGTACAAGAAGCTGAAGCCAGGCAAGCACGTCTTCAAGGTGCGGGCGATCGACAAGGCCGGCAACGTCGACCCGAGCCCCGCAAAGAAGAAGTTCAAGGTCCTCGCGTAGGGCTCGGACCCCTAGGCGCGGATCGCCGCCTCGCCCACCCCGGCGGCCATCGCCATGATCGAGACCTGCGGGTTGACGCCGGGGCAGCTGGGCAGGATTGAGCCGTCGGCGACCCAGACGCCGTCGATGCCGCGCAGGCGGCCTTCGGGGTCGACCGGGTGGCGGGCGGGGTCTGAGCCGGCGGCGGCGCTGCCGGTCGGGTGGAAGCCGGCGAGGCGGAGGCGGCGGACGTCGAGCCCCGGCATCGCCTTTTCGAGCTCGGCCTCGGAGCGCACCGCGGGAACGCCGCCGGCCAGCTCGACCTCCTTGGCCCCGGCAGCGAGCATCACCCGGGCCATGGCGTCGATCGCGACCGAGAGGCGGCGTTCGTCGCGCTTGGCGAGCTTGTAGGAGACGATTGGCGTGCGGCTGCCGAAGACACGGCCGGAGGGTTCGTCGGCGATCATCGCCCCCAGCGTGGCGGTGTTGACGGCGCGGTCGAGTCGGCGCAGCAAGTGGGTGCCGTAACCGGGAGCGGAGATCGCGCCCATCCCCGGTGGGCTACCCGTGGCCTCAAGCAGGACGCCCTCGCGCTCGTGCAGCTCCTCGATGCCGACGCTCTGCATTACGCCGCTCCAGGGGACCACCTCCTCCTCGAAGCTCGCCGTGATCCCGGTCGCCGGGTGGATCGAGAGGTTGCGGCCGAGGCGGGGATGGGCGCCGAGGCCGCTGCGGCGAAGCAGCGGCGGGGTGGGGATCGCGCCCCCCGCAACGACGACGAGCGGGGCCGAGATCCGAACCTCATCACCGCTGGCCCTTTGTGCCAACACGCCAATGGCGCAACCCCCCTCGCTCAGCACGCGCTGAACGTACAGGCCGGTGGCGATCCGCGCGCCGGCCTCGCAGGCTTGTGGCAGGGCGTTGAGGTGAACGCCGCCCTTGGCGTTGTTGGGGCAGCCGATCGCACACTGGCAGGCGCCGCGGCAGCCCGGCGCGTTGCGACGCAACGGGGCGCTTTTCCAGTCGAGCGCTGCAGCACCCTCGAGTGCAAGTTCGCCATTTCGCCCCAGCACCTCCATCGGCGCCGGCGCGACGCCGATCGTCGCTTCAACATCGGCAAGCCGTGGCCCAAGCAGCTCCGGCTCGGCCAGCGCGAGCCCGTGGTGCTGATGCCAGGCCGCAACGACGTCTGCAGGGGGCTGGAAACAGGTACCCGAGTTGATCACGGTGGTGCCGCCCACGGCGCGTCCCAGCGGCAGCGCGATCGGCGGGTTGCCCAGCGCCATCGTCGTTCCGCCGTCGCGGTAGATCCCGGAGAAGCGATCAAGCGGATGGGCGCTGCGGATGCGCTCGACGGTCCAGCGCTCGCCCTCCTCGACGATCACGGTGTCGAATCCGGCCCGGGCCAGTTCCCGTGCGGCGAAGGCGCCGCCGGCGCCGGAGCCGACCACGATCGCGTCGCAGCTGGATGTGCTTGGCCACTCAGCACCGGGAACGACGCTCAGCGGTTGGTCCGGTCGCGAGGGCTGGTGGCGTGAGCCGACCGCGGCTATCTCGGCAGCGTAGGTCTCGGCGCCGTGGGCGAGCATGACGATCGACTTGACCGCATCCAGTGCCGGGGAGCCGCCCAGCCGCGCGATTTGCTTCAGCAACTCCTCGCGCTGTTTGGGCGAGACGCGGCCGAGCCGGCGTCCGGTTCGCGCCAGCGAGAAGACCTCGATGCCGACCAAGACCGCCCCGAGCCCGGCCTGGGATGCCGCCGGCATGCGGGAGATCATCCGCCTGGCGACGCTCGCGACCCGCTCGGGATCCGGTCCTCCAGCCTCGGGCGGCAGGATCGCTGCCGCCACGTCTCCCAGAGCGGACATGGCTCGGATACTAGGTCCAGCTGGTGGTATCGAGGGTCGTGCCGTTCTTGAAAGGCGCCGGATCGGCGAGGACGTGATCGGCGGCGTCGGCGCAGCGTCCGACCCAGAGCTCGTCGTCGGCAACCGCCGAGGCGACGCGATCGAGCAGCGTCTCCAGATGCTCGCGGCCAAGCCAGTCCAACATCACGGGGTGGAGGACGATCGCGATGTAGCCCCCGCGTTCTCCCAGCGCGTCGATCTCGGCAAGGAGCGAGGCGAGGAATGCCGGCGGGTCGACCGGGTCGGGAGATCCGCTGATCTGTTCACGCGCGGCGGCCAGCGGCGGCAGCGTGCAGGCCGCGTCGACGTGGCGCCACTGAAAGGGCAGCAGTGCGACCCCGTCCTCCTCGCCGGCACCCGCGCCCGCGGGCGAGCAGTAGCGCAACCCCGCTTCGCGCAAGACACTGAGCCCGCCTGGGCCGAGTGAGCCCCCGGGCGGCCGCATTCCAGTGACCCGCAGGCCGAGCTCGCCGAAGGCATCGAGGCCTCGAGTCAGGTTCTCGGCCTGCTCTGCCGCGGTCAGATCGCTCCACTGCTCGTGGCGCCAGGCGTGGTAGGCGACCTCATGGCCGTCAGCTGCGATCGCCTGCAGCAGCGCCGGGTAGAGCTCGGCATTTAGCCCCTCGACGAAGAACGTCGCCGGCAGCCCGCGCTCCGCCAGCATCGCGAGTATTTCGGGCATCACCCGAATCGCCGTGAAATGCCGACCCGGCTCGGCGGGCGCCGCACCCGCCTCCAACTCGGCCGCCTCCCCAAGGTTGTCGAAGGTAAGCGAGAGCCCCCCAGAATCGCCGCCGACGGGCCTAAAACCGGACATATAGACCTGTATTTAGGCCCATCGGCGGCGCATCATTGTCCCCGTAGCGCCGGGCTCCAGCGCTCGGGCTCTCGTAGGGCCTGCTCCCGGGCCCAGCTGAAGTGATGGCGCGCGGAGGCGAGCAAGATCGGGAAGTTGAGCAGGCCGGCAACGGCGAAGCGGCGCGCTCCGGGCTGGTTCGCGCCGCGCAGGCTGAGGGCGCTGCTGATCAGCCAGAACCAGAGCACGGCGTTGTAGGCGGGCAGTTGGTCCTCACGCAGCCCCTCGGCTTCGTCGAGCATCGGCAGTCCACCGTGAAGGGACCAGGGCCACGCCTTGAAGTGGACCGCGACGCCTGCAACTCCAATCCCGGCGCTGAAGGCGGTGAGCCGCCGCGCTGCCTCGCTCCGTCCAAAGGCAGCGGCGAGCATCGCCGGAAAGTAGCCGCCCCAGAGAACATAGGCTCCCCGCCGGCCCAAAAACGGCTCGAAAACGAGACCCACGCCTGCACGCGTCTCGAAGGTGTTATGGGCGAACAGGCCCAGGGTTGAACCGATCGCGGCGAGGCGTCTGAGTCGCATCTCGGGCAGGGTAGCCTGAGCCGCCCGTGAGTCTCCGTCCCCTCATCGACCTCGCCGCCGAGAACGAGCGCGTTCACGCTCTAACCGGCCGTGTGCGTGACGCCGCTGCCGGCGGCGAGAAGGTTGAGGTCCCGGCCTCGGCGATGCTGCGGCCGCTATTGCTGGCGGCACTGCTCGAGGATGACCGCGGGCTCGCCGGTCGCCCCGCCCTTCTAGTCGCCGCTGACGATCGTTCCGCCCGTGACCTCGCTGCCGACCTGCGTGCTTACCTGGCTCCGCGCCGGGTGCGCCTCTACCCCTCGCGCGGCACCGGCTTCGCCTCTCATGTGACGCCCCCGCCCCACCTGATCGGGCTGCGAATCGACGCCCTCGACGCGCTGGGGCGCGAGCCGGACGCGATCGTGGTCGCAGGTGCCACTGCCCTGGCGGAGGCCGTTCCTGACGCCGCCCTGCGGCCGGCCGGGTTCGCGATCGCCGAAGGGGAGGAGATCGACCTCGAGGCGGTCGTTCGCGACCTCTCTGCCGCCGGGTATCAGCGAGTCGAGCAGGTCGAGGAGCGCGGCCAGTTCGCCGTCCGCGGCGGCATCCTCGATGCTTTCGGCGCCACCGAGGAGCGTGCTGTGCGGATCGAGCTCTTCGGCGACGAGGTCGAGTCGATGCGTTGGTTCTCGACCTTCACACAGCGTTCCTTGGGCGAGGCTGAGCGAGTCGAGCTGGCTCCGGCGGCTGAGCTCGACGCCGAGCACCGCGAACTGGCTGAGCTGGCGGCGATGGAGGCAGCCGAGGAAGAAAAAGAGGCCCCGAGCCTGGCCGAGGTCCTGCCGCTGGAGCGCTTCGGCCCGCCGCTCGCCCTCGTCCCCGACTCCGCCGCCGTGATCCTCGCTGCTGCCGAGGAGATCGAGCCCGCCCTGCGCGACCACTGGGAGGACGCGACGACGGCGATGCATGCCGACGACGCCAGCCACCTCTACGTCGACGTCGCCGCCCCGCTCACCGAGCGCGCCTCCCTCTCCTTCGTCGCCCCCAGCACCACAGACACCCCGCCGACGGGCCGAAATCCGGAGCCTGGCTCCGGATTTCGGCCCGTCGGCCCCGAGGATGCCTTCCGTGCCGCTCGTGCCGAGTCGCCGGCGCGCAGCGTCAAAGAGGCCGAGGCGGAGCTGGAGAAGCAGATTCGCTCCGGCTACCGCACGGTCGTCGCCTTCGACGACCGTGGTGAGGCAGAGCGGGCGCGCTATGGCCTTGATCGCCTCGACGCGAAGCTGCTCGAAGGCGGCCGGCTCTCGCCAAACCCAGCCCTGACCTTCGCCGAGGCGCGTCTGCGCGAGGGCTTCATCAGCCCGGAGTTGCGCCTCGCCGTCTATCCCTTCCGCCGCCTCGTCCACCGGCGCCGCCAAGCCGAAGCCCGGGTCCCCGGCGCCGGACGTGGCCGGCTCGCCTTCAGCGACCTGCGAGTCGGCGACTACGTCGTCCACGAGGACCACGGCGTCGCCCGCTTTGCCGGCTTTGAGACGCGCGAGGTCGGCGGCGTCACCCGCGACTACCTATACCTCGAATACAAGGGTGAGGACCGCGTCTACGTCCCCACCGACCAGCTCGCAAAGCTGAGCCGCTACGTCGGTGCCGGCGGCGAACCGACGCTCTCGGCGCTGGGCGGTAAACGCTGGCAGAACATGAAGGCCCGTGCCCGCAAGGCCGCGGGCGCCCTCGCCGGCGAGCTACTCAACCTCTACGCCGAGCGCCGCACCCGCAAGGGCCACGCCTTCGGCGCTGACGGTGAGTGGCAGATGACGATGGAGGCAGCTTTCCCCTATCGCGAGACCGCCGATCAGGTGGAAGCGATCGAGTCAGTCAAGGGCGACATGGAGGCCGAGCAGCCAATGGACCGGCTGGTCTGCGGCGACGTCGGCTTCGGCAAGACCGAGGTGGCGCTGCGGGCCGCGGTCAAGGCTGCCGCCGACGGCAAGCAGGTGATGATTCTGGTGCCGACGACGATCCTCGCCCAGCAGCACTTCGGCACCTTCCGCGAGCGCCTTGCCGATCTACCCTTTGTCGTCGAGGGAGTCTCGCGGCTGCGCAAGCCAGCCGAGGTCAAATCCGTTCTGGCCGACTTCGAAGCGGGCAAGGTCGACATCCTGATCGGCACCCACCGCCTGCTCTCCCGCGACGTGCGAGCCAAGGATCTTGGCCTCGTCATCGTCGACGAGGAGCAGCGCTTCGGGGTCAAGCAAAAGGAACTGTTGCGCCAGCTGAAGCTCAAGGTCGACGTGTTGGCCCTATCGGCGACACCGATCCCGCGCACCCTGCAGATGAGCCTCGCTGGCCTGCGTGACATCTCGACGATCGAGACCCCGCCCGAGGGGCGCCGCCCAGTCCGCACCTATGTCGGTCCCTACGACGAGGACCTGGTCGCCAAGGCGATCAACCGCGAGCTGGAGCGCGGCGGCCAAGCCTTTTTCCTGCACAACCGGATCGACTCGCTGCCGGAGACGGTCGAGCGCTTGCGTGGCTTGGTGCCGAAAGCGCGCTTCGCCGGAGCGCACGGCCAGATGGATGAGAAACAGCTAGAGGAGACGATGCTCGGCTTCCTGCGCGGCGATGCCGACTGCCTGGTGACGACGACGATCATCGAGTCGGGGCTCGATATCCCCAGCGCGAACACCTTGATCGTCGAGCGCGCCGACCAGCTCGGTCTTGCCCAGGCCTACCAGATCCGCGGCCGCGTCGGCCGCTCTCGTGAGCGCGCCTTCGCCTACCTGCTCTACCCCTCAGCCGAGGCACTGACTGAGGACGCAGCGGCGCGGCTCTCGACCCTCGCCGACCACACCGAGCTCGGCTCCGGCTTCAAGATCGCGATGCGCGACCTAGACATCCGCGGCGCCGGCGACTTGCTCGGCGAGGAACAGTCCGGCCATGTCGCAGCCGTTGGCTTCGAGCTCTACTGCCAGATGATCGACGAGGCGGTGGGGGCTGCGCGCGAGGCTGCTGGAGATGAGGAGACTCCTGAGCCGGTCCGCCTCGACGTGCCCGTCGACGCCTACCTACCAGCTTCTTTCATTCCTTTCGAGGCAGCGAAGATCGACGTTCACCGCCGCATTGCCGCCGCTCGTGAGCCGGGCGAGCTGCGGGCGATTCGCGACGAGCTGGACGACCGCTTCGGCCCGCCACCGCCGGAGGCAGAGAACCTGCTGGCGCTGCAACGGGCGCGGATCGAGTTGGGCCTCGCCGGCGCCCGCAGCGTCGAGTTCCGTAGCGGTCGTCTCAGCGTGACTGGGGTCGAGTTGGATTCCGAGGGTGCAGCGGTTCTGGCCGAGAAGGCTGAGGGGGCGGTTTATGAATGGCGCGAGAAGACGGCCGCAATTCGGGCGCCGGATGAGCCGGAGGCGCGCCTTGCCGCGGTGCTGTCAATGGCGGAGGGGATCCGGGAGGCGAGGCGCGCGCAGGCTGCCGAGGAGACGGTTGCGAGCTGATTCGCGCGCACGGGACAGGCTCCATGCCAATCATTTGATTATGCTGCTCGATCGGTGGCGTCGAATCAGCAGCAGAGGAGGAGATCGGCGGGGTTGAAGCGCCTCGCCCTGTTCGCCTTCGCGGGGCTGCTCGTCCTGCTCTTCGTCGGCTTTGCCATCGCCCAGGGCATCGGCAATCCGAGCGTCTCCAGCGGCGACGTCGCAGTGATCGAAGACGCGCCAGCGGGTCTCGGCACGATCACTGAAGCCCAGCTCCGGCACGCGGTCGTCGTCGCCGCGGCCGCCGGCTCGGTGAAACCGGTGCCCAAACCCGGCGACGAAAAATATGACGAACTTCAGAAAGCAGCACTCGGCGAACTCCTCGAATCGGTCTGGATTCAGGGCCTGGGAGAAGAAATGGGCATCTCGGTGTCGCCGAAAGAAGTCGCCGAAGAACTGAAAAAAGTGGAAACGCAGCAGTTCAAAAGCAAAAAGCAGTTCCAGGAATTCCTCAAGGAATCGCACTTCACGCCAGCTGATGTGAAAGAGCGCGTCACGATCCAGATCCTCACCAAACAGATCCAGGAACAGATCCAGAGTGAACCGACGGTGCCGAGCAGCCGCGAAATCGAAGAATTTTATGAAGAAGCGAAGGCCGCCCAGTACACGACGCCGGAAAGCCGCGACATCCGTACCGTCCTCAACAAAGACAAGGCGAAGGCCGAAGAAGCCAAGACTGAGCTCGAAAAAGATGACTCGGTGCAGAGCTGGGAAAAGGTCGCGAAGAAATTCTCGACCGATCCGGCTACCAAAGGGAAAGGCGGCCTTCAAGAAGGAGTCAGTGAAGGCGGCATTCCCGAACCTCTCAACGCCGCGGTGTTCGCCGCTCCGCAGGGTGAGGTCGAAGGCCCGGTCAAAGACCCCCGTGGCTACATCGTCTTCGAGGTGATGAAGATCACCAAAGAAAAAGTCCAGTTGCTGGAAGAAGTGAAATCCCAGATCAGCAGCCAGCTCGAAGAACAGACCTCGCAGCAGGACCTCACACGCTTCGTCAGCAACTTCCACAACACCTGGGTCTCCCGCACTTTCTGCGCCTCCAAATTTGCGATTGAACGCTGCGCCAACTTCAAGGGCGATGGCCGCCCGGCCGAAGCTGATCCTGCTTGCTACGAAGCGAGCCCGAAAAAACCGGCCGAAGCGTGCCCGGCGCTTGTGTCGCAGGTCAAACCTGCGCAGCCGGGCTCGGTTAGCCTGCTTGCTCCGGAAGGCCAGAAACTGGCTCAGCGCCCCCAGCCAGCGGGGCTGAAAGCGGCTCCCCCTGAAGGCACCGAACTGCCCCCAGGCGTCGTGCCCGGCGCCACCGGCGAATAGCCGCGGCTTCCGGCAGCGGCACTAGACTGCCCCACTTTCCGTGAGTACGATTTCCTCCATCCACGCACGCCAGATCCTCGACTCGCGCGGAAATCCGACGATCGAGGTCGAAGTTGTGCTCGACTCGGGCGCTCGTGGGTTGGCTGGAGTTCCCTCGGGTGCCTCGACCGGCGAGTTTGAGGCGGTCGAGCTCCGAGATGGGGGGGAGGCTTGGGCCGGGAAGGGTGTCTCGCACGCGGTCACCAACGTCAATGGGGAGATCGCCGAGGCTTTGAAAGGTGCCGACGCCGCCGACCAGGCCGCACTCGACGCGAAGATGATCGAGCTCGACGGCACGGACAACAAGGGCAGGCTGGGCGCCAACGCGATCCTCGGGGTCTCGCTGGCTGCGGCGAAGGCGGCGGCAATGCTCGCCGGAGAGCCGCTGTTCCGCTATCTGGCGGCGCTCTACGGTGGTGATGATCCACGCCTCCTGCCGGTGCCGATGATGAACGTGCTCAATGGCGGCGCCCACGCCGACAACTCGGTCGACTTCCAGGAGTTCATGGTCGTCCCGGCCGGCGCAGCGAGCTTTTCGGAGTGCCTGCGGGTCGGCACCGAGGTCTTTCATGCGCTGAAGAAGAGTCTCGCCGCGAACGGCCACTCGACTGCGGTCGGCGACGAGGGCGGCTTCGCGCCTAACCTCGAGTCCAACGAGGCGGCTCTACAGGCGGTTCTCGCTGGTGTCGAGGCGGCCGGCTACGAGCCTGGCGCAGATGTCTTCATCGCCCTCGACCCGGCTACCAGCGAGGTCTTCGAGGGTGGTGCCTACGTGCTCGAGCACGAGGGCCGCTCGCTCTCGCCAGGGGAGATGGCTGCCTACTGGGAGGACGCCTGCTCGCGCTACCCGATCCTCTCGATCGAGGATGGCATGGACGAGGAGGACTGGGACGGCTGGAAGCTCCTCACCGAGAAGCTGGGGGAGAAGGTACAACTCGTCGGCGATGACCTCTTCGTCACCAATCCCGAGCGCCTGCGGCGGGGGATCGAGCTCGGGGTCGGCAACTCAATCCTGGTCAAGGTCAACCAGATCGGCACCCTGACCGAGACCCTAGAGGCGATCCGGATTGCCTCTGAGGCGGGATACACGGCAGTTATCTCCCACCGCTCGGGCGAGACCGAGGACACGACGATCGCCGACCTTGCCGTGGCCACTGGTGCCGGCCAGATTAAGACCGGTGCCCCGTCGCGCTCAGACCGCGTCGCCAAGTACAACCGCCTGCTCAGGATCGAGGAGGAACTGGGGACGGCGGCTGAGTTCCCTGGTTTGCAGGCATTCCACCAGCGGTCGTGAAGGAATGCGAGGCCCGACCGCGTAGGAGCGGGCATGGCAGCGCGCGCCCAGGCGAGGAAAAGGCCCGCAGGCAGTCCCCGACGACGTCCAGCCGCCCGTCGCAAGCCCGCCGCGAGGCGAGGCGCCAGTCGCATCCACTGGGACCGAGTCGGCCGCGTCGCCCTGACACTGGTCCTCTTTGCCGTCCTCTACTCCTACCTCAATCCGGTGATCGATTTCGTCAAGACCTACACCGCGACCACGGCGGCCAAAGCCCAGCTGCACGAGGCCCAGCACGAAAACACCCGCCTGCACTGGCGTGTCCAACATGCCGACGACCCGGTCGTAGTCAACGCCAAGGCCAGAGCCCAGGGCATGGTCGCCCCCGGCGAGAAGCCGATCGTAGTCCGCGGCCTCTCCGGCTGAGCACACCAGCCCCCATGCCTCACCCTTCCGGTGCGCCTTTCCCCCGCTATGGGGGGATAAAGCGCACCGGAACCGGGATGGACCGTGGTTAGCGCCGGCACCTACGTTCTCGGCGCGCTGACTCTGGCAGTTGTTGGCCTGTCAATTGGGTTCACGGCGTACCGGCTGCGCCAGAAGCTTCTCCCGGCTTGGGACGGTGCCCCGGCCCGCTTGGTCGAGTCCGTTGTTGCCATCGCTCTGCTGATTTGGTTGGGGGAGCTTCTCGGCACCTTCGGCCTCTTTTACGCCTGGGCTCTCGTCGGCTCGTCGCTTCTGCTGGCGGGTCTAGCGTGGAGGCTCTGGCCGGCGGGTCCTGTCGCCGCAGGGGACCCACCACCCCCTGCGGTCGCTAAAGCGTCCTCGGGGGTGGTCCCCCCTACGGCGCCACCCGCCGGTGGAGCGTCTTTGCTGACCTGGGTCGTAACCGTCGGGGTCATCGCGCTCGTCTTCGCCCACTGGGGGCTGACGACCAAGGATGCGCTCGACCGCGGCATCTTCAACTTCGACTCCCTCTGGTACCACATGCCCTTCGCCGCGGACATGGTGCAGAGCCACTCCGTGACTGGTCTGCATTACACGGAGACCGTCTTCACAAACTGGTTCTACCCGCAGAACTCGGAGCTTCTACATGCGACGGGGATCCTGCTCACGCACCGAGACACCCTGTCGCTGTTCCTTAACTTCGGCTTCTTGGCACTGAGCTTTCTCGCCGCATGGTGCATCGGCCAGCCGTACGACAGAGAGCACCTAACGGTTGTATCCGCCGCGATCGTGCTCGAGTGCCACACGCTTGTGGTGCGCGAGCCGGGAGCCGCCAAGAACGACCTTGTAGCTGCCGCGCTCCTCCTCACCGCTGCCGCGATCCTCGTCAACGCCCTACCACGCATCTCCCGCGGGTGGCGTGGGGGGAGGGGGGTCGAGGACGGACCGTGGCCCGCCCGCAGCGCCCCCCTCCCCCCACGACAGGACCCGCGGGCCAGCGGGCCCCAGGAGATGAAGTGGGCCATCGCCGCGGCAGGCCTTGCCACCGGGCTCGCGGTAGGCACCAAGTCCACAGCCGTGGCCATGGCGGCCGCCCTGACCCTCGCCGTGATTGCGCTCGCGCCCGCCGGTCGTCGCTGGGCCACCTTCGGCTGGTGGTTCGTCCCCGCCCTGCTCGGCGGCGGCTACTGGTACCTACGCAACCTGATCGTCGCCGGTAACCCCCTGCCGCAGGCAACGAGCATCGGACCGATCTCGTTGCCGCACCCGGAGCGGCTGCAGGAAGGACGGCCGAACTTCAACATCGTCCACTACCTGACCGACACCGGTGTCTGGCGTGAATACTTCGTCCCAGGCCTGCACCAAGCCTTCGGCGCCCTCTGGCCACTGGTTCTGGTGGCGGCAGTAGCGGGCGGGCTATTGGCGCTGTTCCGCGCCAGGGACGACGTGCTGCGCTGGATGGGCGCCGTAGCCCTCTTCGGTCTCCTCGCCTACCTCTTCACCCCCCTGAGCGCCGCAGGCGCCGAGGGCGCCCCAGTCGGCTTCGGCATAAACATCCGCTACGCCATCCCACCCCTCCTCCTAGCCCTAACCCTCCTCCCAACCGCCCTACCCCCGCCGACGGGACGAAATCCTCGCGATAGCCGAGGATTTCGTCCCGTCGGGGGGTGGTTTGGGGGGGTGCTGGCGGGGCTGGTGGTTGTGCTAGTGCTTACGGACGGCTCCCTGGCGGTCGTACGGGACCCGGCGCGCCTTTTCGCCTGGGGCCTGGCCTTCCTCGTGGTCGTTCCGGCCGGGCTACTACTGGCCCGGGCGCGTGGGGCGGCGCGAGGGGCGGTCGTCGGTGGATTCGCGGCGCTCGCGCTGCTCGTCGTCGCGATCGGCTATCCGCTGCAGCGGCACTACCTGGAGCACCGCTTCCTCAACGACGTCCCGGCAGAAGAACGCATTCCCGGCGCCAACCTCGACTCGGCCTACACATGGGCACGCGACGTCGGCGATGCCCGCATCGGCCTTGCCGGAACAACCGCCGGCTTCCTCCAGTACGGCTTCTACGGCACAGACCTATCCAACCGCGTCATCTACCTAGGCGAAAAGGGCCCCCACGGCGCCTACAACGCGATCCCAACCTGCTCCAAGTTCCGCGCCGCGGTGAATGCCGCCGATCTCGACTACCTGGTCACATCCCCGTTCCTCAACTTCATCGACCCCAACGCCCCGATCCCTTCCCCCGAGGCGAAATGGCTGCACGGCGACACGGCAATCAAGCCAATCAACCGCAGCGGCCCGGTCACCGTATGGAAGCTAGAAGGCAAGCTCAACCCAGCGGCATGCGGGCCAGCCAACGCCCCGCTGCACCAGATCCCGAACACGCCCAAGAGCGGATCTCAGTAGGTCGGAACGTCTTGTACTTTTTTGTCAACTTCGCCCTCGCAAGGCTCTAGCCGACGACCAAAAAAGTTAAGTGGAGACCTACTGAGATCCGCTCTCAGTCGTCTGAATCGTCTTGGGCCGGGGACTCGCCCGGACGCCGAATAACGATCTGATCGGCATCGATCCGCACAGTGACCTCCCGCTTGCCGGCCCAGTGCTCGGCATACACGGGATTGTCTTTGACAGCAGGATCGAGCCAGAGGCCGTAGCCATCGGTCTCACCATGGTCGAAGGTCGCCTCAAGCTCTTTGCGTCGCCCGCGGCCCCCGCGGCGACCTCTCCGGCGCCTGCGTTTCGGACGGTCCCCGCCCTCGTCTCCGGAGCGCTCGCTCTTCTCGCCGTCGTCTTCGGTCTCGGGCTCCTCGTCCTCGTCCTCTTCGGGTTCCTCGGCCGCGGCGGCCTCGATCTCAGCCTCGATCTCATCACGGAGATCGACTTCGCCGGATGCTGAGTCCTCCTCGTCGGGGGTGAACCCGTGCTGTTTGCGGAACTCGCGCAGCTCGCTGGTGCTGACTTCGAGCTGGTGGGCTATCCAGGCATCGGTACGGCCCTGGCGGACCCAGGCGCGGATCTGGTTGAGCTGTGGCTTAAGTGAGCGTCGTGCCATCGGCGCGCGAGTCTATTCAACCGGGGCGGTCGTTCGCACGGCCACTACGACATCAGGAAGGCGAGCGCCTCGAACATGGAGACGACGACAACAACAACGGTCACCGTGAGGCAGACGGCAAGAACGCTAAAGCGCACCTTGCTCTCCTGCTCACTGCGGGTGATTCGCCGCGCCCGCGAGCGGTTCGCGGCGCGGCGGCGAAGTTGCTCGCGGCGGCGGCGCTCAAGTGATGTCTCCTGCTCGAAGGCGGTCTCGAACTGGGAGATGCTTTGACGCATTCGCATAGGTCGGGTGGCCGAGTGGGCCGCGGGGACCGTAGCAAAGGCGCACGAGCCCCTGCACGGGGGGGGAATGTGCGATCGGTCACGACGGCTCGGGCCGACCCTAAGTCGGACAGGCGCCCCAGAGTCCCTTACCAGCCAGCGCCGCGCGCAGCTCCAGCCCGTGAAACAGCGGTGCAAAGCGGTCGTTGGGAGGGATCGTTAGGGAGCGAGCCAGTCCGCGGCGAACCAGGCTCGCATTGACGAAACGGCGTCCAAGATAGACGTAGGCGAGCAACCGGCCGTAGATGTCGTGGCGCTCGACACCGAAGACTAGGCGCACCCGGCGCCCTTCGACGAGCCGGTGGTTAAAGGCCGAGGCGCGCGGGCCAAAGCACTGCACCGGCGTGTCGGGCTTGACCGTCTCCGGCGTGTCGACGCCGATGTAACGAACGTCCTCCGCATGTCCGCCGATCCGCGCTTCGATCGTGTCGCCATCGATCGCCCGGATCACGAATGCCCCGACGCTCGCCGGGTCGGCGCCCCGCCTGACGCCCTCCCAAGGCCGCAGGATCAGCAGCGCCGCGGCAAGAAGCACCACCATGCTCCCAAGCTGACCGCGTCGCCAAAGACCGTGTCCCATCCCCGCCTAAGCCGCGGGGACGAAATTCTCTCCCCCTACGGGATGCGCCGCACGTTGCTGAGCAGGGTTTCCTTGATCGAGGCGATGATCTCCAGCGCCTCGTTCCACTCGCGCTGCCAGACGTTGCGGCCGAAGATCACTCCCGAGCCGCCCGCTTGCATGATCTCGCGCGTGTGGGTCAGCACCGTCTCGTCATCGACCTTGGAGCCGCCCGAGAGCACGACCAGAGAGCGGCCGGCCGATTCGACGCACTGGCGGATCGCCTCGGCCTCGTCGACCTGCATCTCGTTGTAGGGCGCCGGTGCGTCCTTGTCTTTGTCCGGGTTGATCTTCGGCATGTTGAGCTTGACCACGTCGGCGCCCTGCTCCATCGCCATCCGCGCGGCGTAGTCGATCGCGTAGAAGGAGCCGGCGCCGCCCTTGGCGTCGATCGCTTCGCCGCGCGGGTAGGACCAGACGACGAGCGGCATGCCAAAGCGGTCGCAGTCCTGGCGCACCTGGCGCAGCTGGGCGAGGTCCTCGTCCTGGCGCGGCGAACCGACGTAGAGGGTGTAGCCGACCGCGTCGGCACCGAGCCGAACCGCGTCCTCGACGCTGGCGTTGCAAGAGGAGAAGGCGTGGGCGGAAGAGGGGACGTCGGTCTTGCCGTTGACCTTGAGGATCAGCGGCACCTGGCCGGCGTAGTCGGGGTAGTACTTGGTTGCCATCCCGATCTGGCAGGCGAGGGCCGAGTAGCCGGCCTCGGCGGCGAGCCGGAACTGGTAGTCGGGGTCCTTCGACGCGGGGTTGGGGAAGAAGTCACGGGGACCGTGCTCGATGCCCTGGTCGATCGGCAGCAGCATCAGGGTGCCGTTGCCCGGGCCGAACTCGAAGAGCAGGCGCCGTAGGCGCGCTCGTTTGCCGGGTGCAAGTGTCTCCAGCAGCGATTTCTGCTCGGTCAGGCTCTTCAACTCCACGCTTTTCCTCCTCGAATACGGGGTGTATGCCCAGTATGCCATCGCGGCCCGCCTTCGAGCGCTCGCCGGTGGGGGTTATCCTCGGATGACCATGAGCGAGACTGAGCTCAGCGTCGTCTGCAAGAACTGTGGGTCCGAGGTCAGTCCCTACGTAACCGAGTGCCCCTACTGCGGGGCCCGTTTGCGCAAGCGGGCGCCGAAGCTGGAACGCCGCGGGGACGCGCTCGAGCCGAAGCCCCGCCGCCGCGCTCGCCCCCGCTTTCTGCGCCGTCCAGATTCCTCTTCGACCGCGCCCTTCCGTCCCTACGCGACGATGGTGGCGATTCTCGGCCCCGCCGTTCTCCTCCTTGTGCAGAAGGCGACCGGATATGCGCTCGGCAGCTTCGGCGGGCTGGTCGTGCCCTTCGAGGACCAGTGGTGGCGCTTCCTCACCGCCCCCTTCGCCTACATCGACGTTGGCTATCTGTTCGTCGTGGCCGTAGGGCTGGCGATCTTCTCCACCGGGCTTGAGCGCCGCCTGGGCACCGCGCCGACTGCGCTGCTGCTGGTCGCCTGCGGCTCGCTGGGAATGCTGGTCGCCAGCGCCATCGCCAACGCCCGAGGAGACTTGGTCGTCATCGCCGGCGGCAACGGGATAGCGCTCGGTGCCGTCGCCGCCTGGTTCACGATGCGCCGCGCCGAGGCCCACGGCGCGATCGACGATGACTACGACGCGATCGGTGTGGTGGTAGCTGCAGCGGTCCTTCTCGCTCTACCGATCTTCGATTCCACTGCAGACCCCTTTGCCGGTCTGATCGGGGGGGCGGTCGGTGGCCTCGCCGGCTTGGCCGCCGCTGCGCTTCGCGATTAGGCTGCCCGGGTGCCTGTCGACGATGACGAGCAACTGGAAGCCGCAATCGAGCGACTCATCGACGCCGAGCGCTTCGCCGAGGCGGAGCGGATCGTTGCCCGCGCCGCGCCGCAGCTGCAGAAGGTGCTCGCCGCGGCTCTAGCTGAGGGCGGCTGGTTCGGTGAGTCCCACGATGCGGAGACGCTGAAGGCGGCGACGGTGCCCAGCCCCGACGACCGCGTCACGGCGGTGCGCTCGCTACTTGCCGAAGAGGCGAGGATGGGGATGATGGTTGGGGTCGCCGTCGGCTGGGCACTACATGAGGAGATGAACGACGTCCAAAACCCGGAAGGAGAGCGCTGAGAGATGGAGATCCGATTTCACGGCCATTCGTGCTTCGAACTGAGCGAGGGTGACACCAGGGTCTTGATCGACCCGTTCCTAAAGCCCAACAACCCAGCGGCGGTTGCCAGCGCCGAGGACGTCGAGCCGACTCATATCGCCATCTCGCATGGCCACGCCGACCATATGGCTGACGCGGTAGGGGTCGCGCTTCGCTGCAGCTCCGAGTGCGTGGCTGTCGTGGAGATTGCCGAATGGCTCAAGGAGCTGGGAGTGGAGAAGGTCCACGACCCAAACCTCGGCGGCACCGTGCGTTTCGAGTGGGGTTGGGTAAAGCTCGTGCCCGCCTGGCACACCAGCACGCTTCCCGGCTCAGCCGAGGCCCTGTTCAGCCCGACCGCCGGCACGGTTGTCGGCACCCCGGCTGGGCTGTTGATCAACCTCGGGGGCGTCACCGTCTACCACGCTGGCGACACCTGCCTCTTCGGCGACATGAAGCTGATTGCCGAACGCAACCCAGTCGACGTCGCCCTGCTGCCGATCGGCGGGCACTACACGATGGACCGCTATGACGCCGCGGTCGCGGCCGAGTTCATTGGCGCCAGCACGGTGATGCCGATGCACTTCGACACCTTCCCTCCGATTGAGACCGACGCCGCCGCCTTTAAAGCTGAGGTCGAGGAGAAGACCTCCTCGACCGTGGTTGTTCTAGCGCCGGGTGAGTCGCACTTGACGGGCTGAGCGCTCAGTAGCCGGGGTTGGCGGGTGCTTCTTCCACCGTGCTGCTGTCGGCGGTAGACGATGTTTCTGCCGGCGGCTCGGGCGGAGGTGTGGTTTCGGCCGGGGGCGGGCTTTCGGCGGGTGGTGCGGGAGCGGCGGGTTCGGACTCCGATCCTCCACCGCCCACGGTTACTACGACAGTGCCTCCGGTAGCGGGGGCTCCCGCGCCCGTAGATGGCGTTGCCGCGTCTATGCCGGCCGTCGACTGTGGTGTCGCTTCGGCGTCTTTAGCGTCGGTCTGACCCCCCGATTCACTTGCGGGTGCTTCGGCGTCGGTCGCTGCAGTCACCGGAGCCGGTTCGACGGGAACAGGTTCCGCGGCAGCTTGGGGATGAGCGGGAGCAGGCACAGCCTGCTGCGCCATCGCGACGGACGGCGTCGGTTTGTGCACACGGGAGATCGTGGCGCTTCCGCTGGTGTTAGGCGCCGTCGAGGCTTGCTGCTCAACGCCGACCGCGCCGGCGGTGATCACAGCGGCGGTGACGACTCCGGCGACCGCCTTGGTGCCGATCGCGCCGCCGATTGCGCCGATGCCGCCTGCCGCACCACCGGAGCTGAGCGCCGCGCTAACCCCGCCGACGGCGCCGGCCCCGGTGGCGCTCGCGCCTGTCGCGGTCGCGGCGCCACCGGCACCCGTTCCTCCCAGGCCTAGCTTGGAGAGAATGAAGCCCTTGAATGCAACCAGCGGTCCCACCGGGACAAGCGCCGCCAACACCTTGTCGTTGGAGCGCAGCTGGGAGCGGAAGTCGGAGCACTCGTCGCAGTCGCGGACGTGACGGCGCACCGGGCCCGAAAGCTTGCGCAGGCCCTCGGCGGCCTCGGCCAGGTCGATCCGTACCTCGCCACAGGTCAGTTGCCGTGCCTGGCTCGCCTCGGCGAGTGAGATCCGAGCCCGGACCAGCAGCGACTTGACCGAGGGGACACTGGTTTCCATCGCCTGTGCGATCTCCTCGTAAGACATCGCGTCCATCTCGCGCAGCAGCAGGGCGGAGCGCTGCGTCTCAGGCAGCTTGCCGACGTCGGTGAGGAGCTGGCGGAACTCCTCGCGGTTGTGGACCTTCTCCGCCGTCGAGGCGGCCTCAACCGTCGGCACCATGTCCATCGATTCCTGCGCGTCGGCGGTCGGTTTGCGCAGGTGGTTGAGGCAGCGGTTGCGGGCGATCCGATACAGCCAAGGGCGCAGGTTGATCTCGCGCTCGTCGGCGAGCATCGCCCGGTAGGCGTTGACGAAGACCTCCTGCAGGACGTCCTCGGCGTCCTCGGTGGAGTGAAGCATCTGGCGGCAGAAGCCGAGCAGTCGGCCCTGGTAGCGATCGACGATCGCCTCGAAGGCGCCGGGATTACCGGCGCGGGCCATTGCGATCAGGCGATCATCGCCTTGCAGCTTGAGAAGGGGGGAACGCCGGGCGAGAAGTCCGCGGCGACTGGCGTGGGTTAGAGCTGAAGCCTCCAAGCGAATCCTCCAGGGAAGGCGTTGTCTTCTAGCTCAAAAGACACCGTAGCACCGAGGTAGTTGCGGTACCTCACCAGTTTTTAGTGCGGCTTTATAAATGCCAGTCCTGGGCGAGGAATGCCCGGGGCGGGATTCGAACCCGCAAGCCCCCCAGTGGGGCAACGCCTTTTAAGGGCGCCGCTTTTACCAATTTCGCCACCCGGGCAAGGCGATGGTAGCCGGGAGCTCGTTGTAGGCTCGGGCGATGGAGGCTCACGGGGGGCGGATAGTCGCGAAGGTCCTGAAGTCCAGGGGGGTTAGCCACCTCTTCACGCTGTCTGGGGGACACCTGTTCTCTATATATGACGGCTGCCGCGAGGAAGGGATCGAGATCGTCGACGTCAGGCACGAGCAGACGGCGGTATTCGCCGCTGAGGGCTTCGCCAAGGCGACGCGGCGGGTGGGCGTTGCCGCACTGACCGCCGGACCGGGGGTCACGAACGGGATCAGCGCGATCGCCGGGGCGCAGGCGAACTGCTCGCCGCTCAGCGTTCTTGGTGGGCGGGCGCCGGAGCTGCGCTGGGGGTCGGGCTCGTTGCAGGAGATCGACCACCTGCCCTTCGTCTCGCCGCTAGTCAAGTCGGCTGAGACGGTGAAGGAGCCGGGCCAGATCGCGGCGCGGACCGCGGCGGCGCTGGACCTCGCCCTTGCCGCGCCGTACGGGCCAACCTTCGTCGACTACCCGCTTGACGTGGTCTTCACCGAGGCGGAGCTGGAGGCTCCCACCCCGCCAGCTCCCGCGCCGCAACCGGCCGAGGGGGTCGAGGCAGCAGCGGCGCTGCTCGCCGCTGCCGAGCGCCCCGCGATCATGGCCGGGACTGGCCTCTACTGGGGCCACGGCGAGGAGGAGCTGCGGGCTCTGGCAGAGCAACTGGGCATCCCGGTCTTTCTCAACGGGCTCGGCCGCGGCTGCCTGCCCGCCGATCACGAGCTTGCCTTCAGCCGCGCCCGCGGCGCCGGGCTAGGGGGGGCCGACGTGGCGCTGGTGATCGGCGTGCCGCTCGATTTCCGCCTCGGTTTCGGTGCCGCCGTTGCCGAGGAGGCGAAGCTGATCCGCCTCGACGCGGCGCCAAACGCGCTCAGCGCTAATCGGTCACCCCAGGTTGACTTGGTCGGGGACGTCGCCGCCAGCCTGGCCGCGATCCGCGAGGCGGCTGGGAGTGGGGGAGGTCGTACCGAGCCCTGGCTGACCCAGCTGCGCAAGGTCGAGGAGGAGAAGCGGGCGGCCGAGCGGGAGGAGCTAAACGACGCGCGCTCGCCGCTACACCCGGTGCGCATCTACAAAGAGCTTGGCGAAGTTCTTGAGCGCGACGCGATTGTCGTCGGCGATGGCGGCGACTTCGTCTCCTATGCCGGCCGCTTCATCGACACCTTCCAGCCGGGTTGTTGGATGGACCCGGGGCCGTTCGGCTGTCTCGGTGCCGGCCCAGGGCAGGCGATTGGCGCTCAGCTTGCCCACCCCGAGCGCCAGGTCTGCCTGCTGCTCGGCGACGGCGCCTTTGGCTTCGCCGGGATGGAGTTCGACACGATGGCCCGCCACGGCCTGCCCGTGGTCGGGGTGATGGGCAACAACGGCATCTGGGCGCTCGAGCATCACCCGATGAAGTTCCTCTACGGCTACTCGGTGGCGGCGGAGTTGCGGCCGGAGACTCGTTACGACCAGATGGTCGAGGCGCTCGGCTGCGACGGGGTGCTCGTGCGCGAGCCGGAGGAGCTGCGCCCCGCGCTGGAGCAGGCCTTCGAGTCGGGGCGTCCGACTCTCGTCAACGTCCTGACTGACCCGGACGTGGTCTACCCGCGCAAATCGAACCTGGCCTAGGTATGGATGAGCGAACGGCTGACGGTTCTGCCCAAGCAGAGAATCGGCCGCCATCTCTGGCGGCCGATCCAAGTTTGGTCCCTCAGGACGGGCAGGGGTACGTCTTCAGGGACCAGTCCTTATTTAGTGGACCCAGACGGCGGGAGGCGCCATGATGCGGCAATCGCCTGAGTCCTATACCGGGTCGGCGGCAGGTATCGCCCCACCTCTTTCCCGATGAACGGATTATCTGCCTGTCTATCCGCTACGTCTAGTTACCCGTTTGGCTACTACCTAAAACTATAGAGGGTAAAGACACTAGTTTTTGTGGTTCGCGTGGACGTATTACCCATATGTAGCAATACAGGCAACTAGACTGTCCACTCAGGCCAGGTACTTGCCACGGATTGAGAATACGGGATTACCCGCAACCTAGAGCCGAAACTGCCTCGATTGTGACCCCATAGAGGATGTCGTGCTCGGAGACCTCGACTCGTTCGAGGTCAAAGGCACGCATCGTCTCGACTAGGATTACGACTCCAGCAACGATCGAGCGGGCGCGATCAGGGTGCAACCCAGGGATTTCTGCCCTTTTGGCCAGCGGGGAAGAGGCGAGCTGTGAGAGCAAGCGCTGGATTGAGGACAGGGTCAGCGTACGTCCGTGTACTTGCGCTGGGTCGTACGGCTCAAGGCCCAGCTCGATTGAGGCCAACGAAGTCGGCGTGCCGGCGACTGCGATGGCAGTCCTCGCGGTTGCGCCGGGCTGGCCGACGACAGCGCTCTCTATAAGGGCGCGTACGTCCGCGGCCAGTGCCTCCAGCTCGAGTGCTGTTGGCGGGTCGGAGGAGATGTGGCGCTCGGTGTGGCGCACGACCCCGGCTTGCAATGAGGTGTGGAAGGAGATCTCCTGCCCGGCGCCGACGATCAGCTCGGTCGAGCCGCCGCCGATGTCGATCACCAGGGTCGGCTCGTTGGGGGGGTGTGCGGCCGTTGCCCCCATATATGTGAGCCGGGCCTCCTCCTCGCCGTCGAGCACCCGGGCCGAGAGGGCGAAGCGCTCGCGCAGCTCGGCGATAAAGGCGCCGCCGTTGGACGCATCGCGCACGGCGCTGGTGGCGATCGCGTCGATGTGCTCGACGCCGGCGTCGCTACAGATCCCGACATAGTCGGCGATCTCCTCGCAGGCCGCCTCGATCGCCTCGGCAGAAAGCTGCCCCGAGAGGTCAACCCCGCGGCCCAGCCGCGTCACCCGGCTCTGCCTTTCGACCTCGTCGATCCGAGCGCCATCGACGTCAGCGATCAGCAGACGGGTCGAGTTGGAGCCGATGTCGACCACCGCGACCCGGTGAGAATCCCTTGCCATGCCGCCGCCACTCTATGAGAGAGCAGCCCGGGCAAGCGCAGCTGCACCGCCCACCGGCACCCCATGCCCTCCATCCAGGCGTTGCTAGCATGGGCAAACCGCCGCGGGGTGGAGCAGCCAGGTAGCTCGTCGGGCTCATAACCCGAAGGTCGCGGGTTCGAATCCCGCCCCCGCTATACCGAAGTCCCGCGACCGTCTCCTTGATTCATCGGTTCGTGGAGGTGCGAGAACCCCGACGTGCTGACGCCTGATCGTCTTCGACGAACGAAGCCTGCGAGTCGAGCAGTGTCTACTCCATCGATCGCAGAGCCGCGAAGTGGGCAGGATCGCGGCGGGGGCTCAGCCGAAGCTCTCCCGAAGCGTTGGCGCTCTCCACCGGCGTCGTTACCTAGCCCGCGGTCGAGCCGGCGGCGCTCCTCGCCGCGAGCCATGCCCGTGGCCGGGTGGCCATCGCCTTCGTCAAGCTGGCCCGTCTTGATATTTCAGCGAGGCAGGCGCGGGACTGCCATGCCATCACGACCGAAGCCGCGACGCAGCCGCCCATCGGCATCGCGAGCGACAAGAAGCACCGAGTGGCACAGAAAGCCGGTTTCAACACCACCGGAAGCGGGTCGGCATCTCGGTCTGACGGTTTCGGCCGCCGTGACCTGACCGCCGATAGCGAGCCGGAAATGCACGAGAAAACCGTTCGCCGGTGGCGTGAGCGCGGTCGAATGGACGCTGGCGAAACCCGGATCAGGAGTCCCATCAAGGGTGAGCCGGTTGAGGTAGACGGGCGATTCTTCTTCGGCGGAGAGCGCGAAGGTGACGCTGCTGTCACCGAGCACGCTCGTGGCTTTGACGCAGGGGCCACCGACGCGTGAGCCGACGCGGAGAACGCCTGGTTCCTCTCCATCCCACCCGCCGAAGGCCGGGTCGGGCCGGCCGTCATTGAGCAGGTGGGCGACGATTGGTTGTCCGCAGCTTGGGAAGGTGGCCGGACGCGTGTAGTCGCTCCCCGCCAGCACTACCTCTTCGCTGGGGAGGACGGCAAGCCCTTCGGTAAACGTGCGCCCCCGTCTTGAAACGGCAATGGCGCTCTGGCCGTCCCCGCCAAAGCTCAGGTCGGCTTGACCATCAGCCAGGTAGCGGGCAGCGAACAAGGCGGATCTCGTCTTTTCACTGTGTTCGGTGCTCCCCGCAACGACAATACGGCCGTCGCCCCCGAGAGCCAGCGCTTCCACCTTGCTCGGACCCAGCCTGCCACCAAGGGTGGACCGTGAAAGGACCTCGCCGCCGGTGCCGAAGCTCGGGTCGAGGCTCCCGTCCGGTTTGAGGCGCAGCAGCAAGACTTCTTGCCCGCCCGCCTTGGTCCGAACGACACCCGCGGCGACCACGGTGCCGTCCGGCTCGACCGCGACGGCGTCGATTGCGGGCAGGACCCTGTCTCCGACTTCCTTGATCGTGACCCGGCCGCCAATGCCGAAGCTCGGGTCGAGGTGCCCATGATGATCGAAGCGAGAGAGGTGGGATCCCCAGCCCCCTTTCCCGGCCAGGTAGACGTCGCCTTCGGGGCCGATCGCAAGCGCGAAGACACCACCCAGCCGTCGCGTTGGCAGCTCGCTTCCGAACCCGGGCACGAGGTGCCCGTGGCGGTCGATTTCGACGAGATAGGTGCGGCGCCCGCGGCATGCCGAGAAGAAGGCGCTAAAGGGCGGGCAGTCCACGGTGCGCCCCGCGAGGACGATGGCGCCGCCGGGGCGTACGGCAACCGCTCCGAGGGTCGACTGGCGGATGAGAACTGGGCCGGGCAAAACGTTCGCGACCGCGGGGGCCGGGCGGCTGGTGTCACATGCCAGGATGAAGAGCAGGCATAGGGCGGATAGCCGCATCACCGGGGTCGAGGCGTTGCGGTTGGTGGTCGATCTAGCTGGCAAGCCCATCTCGGTCAGAGCGTAGACCGCGGATAACGGTTACATAGAGACAGGTTTGGCTCGATCCGGGACACCCTCGACGTATGTGCGACCTACACGAAGTCCACCCGCCCGGCTGGAGCTTGCCGCCAGCGTGACGCCGGAACTGGTCGCAAGCCAAATTCGGTCGCAGGGAGGTGTCTAAAACCCGCCCCCCGCATACCAAAGAGTGAGTATTTACAGGGTTTTAGGGGGTTGACCCCCCATGAACCTTAACCACAGAAGGCCAGCATTAGCCCTCGACATCTAGCCAGATGGGGCTTCTGGCTAAGGTCCCGGAGACCGGTCGGGCGTCGTGCTGGGATCCACGCCCAGCACCACTTTTGCCGTAAAGCCATCCCGCGCGAGGTTGTTGCCGACTCGCGTGAGGGTTAGCACTGAGCTTGAGCCACCCTGATTCTGAAAGACGCCATCCGCGTTGCGCGGGGTGAGCTCGGCCGTATTTCGGTTGTAGGGGGCGAGTGCGAAGACCTCCGCGTCACGCCGATCGGAGGTGAACAACTGGCCGGTATGCGAGACGTGACCGCCGGAGTAGTTGCCGCCGCTCCCCCGTCCGCCGATATGGACCTTGACATGGATGTGCGTCGTCCGCCCCGGGTACTGACCCGGGTAGATCGTTGCGAACTCCGCCAGGCCGTTCCCGCTGGTCAGCTGGATTCCGCGCAGATAGGTCTCGCCCTCGCTGCCCTCCGACGGCTCGCCCGAGTAAACGCCAAGGGCATCGCAGTGCCAGACGTCTACGGCGGCATCGCGGATCGGCTCGCAGGTATTCGAGTCGATGACGCCCAGTGCGAGCGTGAGCGGCACGCCGGGACGGTTCTCGACGATGTTTTGTCGAACCTGTGCCAGGTTGATGTAGAAGGGGCCCTCTTCTTGCTCTGGCGTCAACACGCAGTCGGGCCTGGTCGTGGTCCCTCCTACTGTGGATTTGGCCACCGTGTTCCCGTCGGTGCCGCAGGCGTAAAGGACTGCGCTCGCCAGCGCTCCTGCGGACAGCGCCGCCATCTCGCGGCGCCGCATCGGCCTCTGAATCCCACTGGGGGGTCGGCGGTCGTCCACCGGATCCTCTCGACTCCCGTTCGGGCGATCGCTCATCGGCCTCCTTCCAACTATGCGGATTCCCGACTTGAGAGACTAAATCATTGCTAGTAAAAAATTTGAGCATTAGATCCCCAGAGCCGAACTGGATCGTGCAGCGCTCAAACCCGAACGACTGTTACTTCCTCGAAGGAGGAGAAGTCGGCGTCTTGCGTCACCACTGAAGCTCCGTGGCGAAGTGCGGTCGCGGCGATCCAGGTGTCGTGGCGGCGCAGGCGACGACCGCGCGCCAGCTCTGCCGAAGCGATGCGGGCGAAGCAGCTCGCGACCTCGGGGTCGACCGGCAGGAGGGGGTAGGTGGCTTGCACTCGGGAGAGCGTGGCAAGGCGGATGGCGCGCGCGCTGGACTCAGTCGCGCGAAGCACGCCCAGCTCGAGCTCGGCTGCGGTTATCACCGAGACGGCGATCTCCTCGGGAAGCTCGCCCAGCTCTCGGCCCGTCTCTTGGGCGACGAATACCGAAGTGTCGGCGATGGCTCGGCTCAAACGTCGTCGAGCTCCGCGCTACGAATCTCGGCGAGGTCGGCGAGCAGGGCGGGATCGGCAGGCGCCTCGCGCACAATGCGGCGGAGCTCTGAAGATGGGACCCAGGGATCGCGATCCTCGGCATGGGGGAGGATGTCGGCGACTGGACGGCGGTTGACGGTGAGTGTCAGTCGTTCGCCGGCTTCCAACTCCGAGACAACGGCAGAGGTGGAGTTCCGTAGCTCGCGGATTGAAACGGTTCGCGCCATATGCACGACTGTAGCACTGATTGCGACAGATGGCGAGATTTACCTTATTTTAGGGCAAATAACGGACCTCGGAGAACCTGTATAGGTCGCTGATATCCGTTCGAATCCCGCCCCGGCATAGAGAAAAGCCCCGCAAATCACTGCTTTCTGGTTTTCGATGGCGTTTCTGACCCAGCGCCGAGGACCTTGGCGTCTGCTCTAGAGGGTCGAAGGCGCGAGCGCAGGAGCAAGGTCATCGCCTGCACGGCGAGCGCCGCCGCTGTCGCAAGGCCGAAAGCGGTGGCGGTAGCCAGTGCGGGCAGGGCGATCGCGAGCGTGAAGCAGAAGGCGGCGAAGCCGTAGAAGCCGATGAGGAAGTTGCGCAGCAGGATGCCGACCTGAGCGATGCCGCCGTGGGCGTGGGTGAAGACGGCGAGGACGCTGGTGATAATCGGGAACGGTGCCAGCAGGCCGCTGAGATGGGGGCCGAGGGCGCCGGAGGCGGCGGTCAGAACGAGCACGAGTCCGAGTGCGGCTAGGGCGCGGGCGGGGAGATCCCACCAGGGCGGCACGGCGGCGGCCGGTGGCGGCAAGGGCGCAGGCGGCAGCAACCTTAGGCCGAGTGCGAAGCAGGCAGCGACCAGGACCAGCGACAGCGCCGGCGGCGGCTGGGTCAGGCTCAGGACGGCGACGCCAAGCAGGAACGCCGTCCAGCCGCAGAGCACGCTCGGGACCGGCCCGATCGCCGCCGCAACCCGGCCGTAGACGACCACGAAAGCGGTCAAGGCGGCGAGCCCGAGCAGGGTGCCGGCGGCAGCGTCTGCACCGAAGCTGCGGCCATGGAGGAGGGTCTCGACCAGCAGAATCGGACCGGCGACGACTGGTAGTCCGCCGAGCACACCGGCAATGGCAACTCCCCAGCGGCGGCCGGCGAGAGAGACGGCGACCACACAGAGCGGGGCCAGAAGGATCTTTGCCGCTAGCAGCGTCACCGCGGCAGGCTCGCAGATCGGCGCTGGGCGAGATCAGCAGCAGCGAGGCTGGGAGACCGGCGCGGACTCGCGCTGTCGGCGAATGGCCGTGGCAGGTGAAATGCCTCAATCGAGGCGGACGCTCCAAGTGTTCCGCCCACGCCTGGAGCTCCAAGAAGAGGCCACCGTTCAGGAGTCCCACTGTTGCTAGATGCGGCTGATTTCGCCACCAGATACCGCTTCGGTACCCAGCTTATATGGCTCTATAGAGCCATCTTTCACGTTTCTGCCAACTTCCTGGCCCCTCTGGAAACGCGAGCTTTTTCTTGACGCTCCGGCTCATAATGTTTACGGTCATGACTGATCTATGTATGCCACCGTTTAATTGAGTCGCAAAGCTCCCAGAAGGGGCAGGGCCAGCAGGCCCAGGGAAACAGGGAAACGAAACCGAGTCACCGAGGGACCGCAGGGAAGCGGCCTGGCAGGGGCTCAACAAACAAGGAGAGTTACGTGAGACGTCACTCAAGGGCATCGTCTGCAAGATCGAACGCACGCAAACCCAGCGGCCTCGGGGGCAGTGCCTCCTCGAGACGCCTTCGCCTTGCCATTCTCGCCGCCACCGCCGCGGCTTTCTTTCTCGTCCCGGTCGCGCAAGCTGCTGCATCCGGAACCATGACCGTCCAGCTTGCCGGCACCGGCAGCGGCGAAGTCAGCAGCGTAGGGGGGTTCCAGGGATTCGAAATCTACGAAGGCTCACCGCCTATCGAATGCAGCGGCCCGCCTGCGACAGGCGTTTGCACGGACGAACTTTCCGACGAAGGCGAAGGCTTTCAAGGGATCGACGTGCACGAGGCGCCTGCCCCCGGCTCCGAATTCGGCGGTTGGACAGTTGAAGAAGGAACCGTAACGGTTGCCACTTGTGGAGAAGGGGAAGAAGAATTCCAGCAAACCAACTGTTTTCTCGCCACGCAAGGCGGTAACACCAAAGTAACCGCCACTTTCAACACTATCGCCCCCAAGTTCCCCCTCACGATCGCCAAGACCGGTGAAGGCACGATCACCTCGAACCCCAAAGGGATCGAATGCGGCGGCAAATGCAAAGCCGAATTCAACGCAGCCAGCTCGGTCACCCTGACCGCCAGCCCGGCAAGCGGCTACGCCTTCTCCGCCTGGGCAGGATGCACAGAACACGTCGGCCTGACCTGCAAAGTGACGATGAGTAAAGCCATCACGGTCAAAGTCACGTTCATCGCGACCCCGTCGCTTTCGATCGAAAAGGCCGGTTCAGGCCAGGGCAAAGCAAGCGCCACAGGCATCAGCTGTGACGAAAACTGCTCGAAAGCCACATCGGCGATCAAAACCGGCACCTCGGTGACGGTCAAAGTCGCCTCGGCCAAAGGCTCTGAAGCCGCAGTCTTTGAAGGCGGCACCGGCTCGGCCAGCGGTTGCTCGGGTGCTAGCTGCACCTTCACGATCTCCGAAAACAGCTCGGTGAAAGTGAAATTTGACCCGAAGCCGACCAAAACCCTGACCGTCAACCTGACCGGTCCTGCCGCCTACAAAGGCAAAGTCAGCGGCAAAGGCACGATCAAAGGCCTAACCGGCTCAGCGATCAGCTGTGGCTCAGGCTGCACCACCCAGACGGAGTCCTTCTTTGAAGGCGACACCGTCACCCTGACCGCTGTAGCTGGAACCGGCTACACGTTCGCCGGCTGGTCTGGTTCAGAAGCCGGCACCTGCACGGGCACCACCTCGCCCTGCACGATCACGACGAGCGCCAACAAGACGCTCTCGGCGGAATTCAAATAGGAGCGAGCAGCACCTAGTTAGTCAGCAAAGAAGCAAGGCCAACGCCCCGGGAGCCATCCGGCTCCCGGGGCAAAGGCCCCACAAGAAGCAAGCAAGCCGCCTTCGGGGGAAGGCGCAAAGGGACAACAGGGAGAAGCAGTAGATGGGACAAACGGGACAGACAAAGACCACAAGCACCACCACGCTGCGCGCAACCCTCGCCCTCTTCGCCACGACTCTCTTCCTGCTCGCTTTTGCTTCCCCGGCTATGGCGGCCAAAGAACACCTCTTC